>Ga0070717_10000145_pt1 | contig 52677 bp, 51 predicted proteins | sample LARL113metaG_FD_71366 | JGI IMG/M metagenome (GOLD analysis project Ga0070717, IMG submission 71366) | Corn, switchgrass and miscanthus rhizosphere microbial communities from Kellogg Biological Station, Michigan, USA - LAR L11-3 metaG | ecosystem: Host-associated > Plants > Roots > Rhizosphere ...
CGCGGGACCTTGTCGCAACATCGCCCGCAAGGAACGCGGAAGATCCTTGGCGTGATTGTAGTTGGCCAGGATAACTGACAACGACACGAAACGACGGTCCCTTACAGACGACTGGTCTTAGCTCTGGAGAATCGTCCAGTAGTAATCGCCGGAATAGCCGGCCTGCTGGAACAGGGTGACCCACTCGTCCGGCCGCAGGTAGGTTTCGGCGGTGAGGCACCAGCTTTCGAACAGCGCCTTTTCTTCCTCTGATCGCCAGGCGTCGACTTGCACGAAACACCTGGCGGGGTCGCGCACGACGCGGACCATTTCCTGCAATGTGCGCATGCAGCCCTGCCGGTCGAGATTGTGCACGGTGTTGATGCAGAGGACCGCATCGAAGCTCGCATCCGGAAACGGCAAATGCTCCATCGTTCCGAGATGCAGCCGACCGACGGTGGCTGGTTCGCAATGCATCAGCGCATAAGATGAGATATCGAGACCAAAGGCCTCGAGCCCGGGACACGCGATCATCAGATCCTTGACAAGGAAACCCTTGGCGCAGCCGATATCGAGGACACGCATGCCAGGCTTCAGGCCAAAGCGGCTGACGATGTCGCGCGCCACAGGCACCCAGCGGCCATCGTAACGATACCCGCCGTAACCGTATTCGCGCGGACCATCGAAATACATCTCGCCGAATTGTTTCGCGGTTGCCACCACTGACGGATCCTTGCCGTCGCGGCGCTTGGCGATATTGCGCTTCGTCTTGGGAAGGGCTCGAAGAAGATCGAACTCAGGCATTGCGTGACCCCTCGGCGTGCTGGGCCCTGGCAATGCCGTCAGGCAAGGTCGTGTAGGTAAAGTCGGGAAACGCCGCGCGCGTACCGGCATTGTCAAAAGGCCGGTAGCCGTTGTGAGGCATTGGCCCGCTGCGGGGAGACCCTTTGATGGGCACTTTTTTCGGCGCGCTGGCGGTCACAAGTTCGGCGATCTCCCTGAACGAATGGACCTTTCCGGTGGCGATGTTGAGAGAACCCGTGCTGCGCCGCTCGATGACGCACGCGATCAGCTCGGCGACGTCTTCGATCGACACGTGATCGCGCCGTTCCTCGCCTTCACCAAACAGCACGATCTCTTTTCCCTCGTTGGCAAGGCGGCGAAATCTGTTGGGCCCGTAACCGTTGTGCGGGTCGGCGACGCCGTAAAGAAGGCTCGGGCGGAGCGTGACGAACGGCGCGCGCACGTCCTGGAATGCCAGTTCGCGAGCGAGATGCATGACACCGTGAAGACTGGTCGGTGCCGTAGCGGATTCCTCGGTAAGGGGATCCGGCGAGTCAGCGTAGACTGCATCCGAGCTTATGTTCACGAGGTGGCTGACAAGCGATTTGGTCAGCGCCCCAACCATGCTCTCGACGATTTTCATGTTCTCCGTGAGCATCTGTACGTTCTTGCAGGGTGCACGTGCGGCAACCGCGACAAAAGTGTCGTCCGGGCGCAACATCGCTGCCAATTTGTCCTGCGCATCGCGAGCAAGCAGGTCGATATCGCGCCGTGTCAGCGGCAGAACCGAAGCACCGCGCGCCTTGAGCGTCTTGACCAATGCGGAGCCGACAAAACCTGCGGCGCCAACCACGACGACACGCGTCGGCTTCTTCGGAGAAGGATTTTGATGTTGCAACATATTGGCTTCTAATGCGCGACCGGACGGCCAAGCGTGTAGTGGATCAACTGGGAACGCTGCATTCCGGCCGGATCGAGGACGGAATAGGGATCGATGACGATGCGGCCCGTGAGAGCGCCGGCGATGTCCGCAGGCTTGATTGCGCGATATTGAGGCCATGGCGTGAGAATAAGCAGGCCGTCCGCGCCGCGCGCAGCCGCCAGCGGGTCGCCCACACGCTCAATGCCGAGATGTTTGATGGCATCATCGGAAACCGAAGGATCATGCGCGCGAACCTTGATGCCTTTCAGCTGCGCGATGGTTGCGATGGACGGTGAGTTCTTGATCGAGTGGGTGTTCTCCTTGTAGGCGAGACCCCACACGGCAATGGTCGCGTCCGGCCGGGAATCGAGCAGAGCGGAGCGGATCGTCCGCGCGGCCCAGTCCTTCCGGTGGCGGCTGTTCTTTGTCCACGCCTGCACGACAGAGGCGTCGGTCTTGTGTTCGGCCGCCAATCGTTCAACCGTCGCAAGATCGCGCTCGAGATTTCCGCCGGAAATACCCAGCCCGGGCTTGAGGTAGCTGTACGGTCCGATGCGCCGGTCGAGTTGAAGCGCTGGCACAATCTCCGACCAGTCGGCGCCGATGCGTTCGCACAATTCCGCAAGCGTATTCGCCACCGTGACGGATGCGACGAGACACATATTGATGGAGATCTTTGCCAGTTCCGCGCTTTCATAGCGCATCGGCAAGATGGGGCAGCCGAAGGCGCCGAGCACGGCCGCGAAACGGGGGTCGAGGGGTTTGTCCGGTGCCAGACATCCGACGATGTAGCGCTCCGGCTGCGTCGCGCGTTCGACGGCGCGACCGAATATGAGCGTCTCGACCTGGTAGTAGATCCGCGACAGTGGCAGCGCGCGAAGGCCGCGCGTGAAGCCGGGCGGCACCTGGCTAAGGATGACCATGATGCTGTCGGGGCCCATGGCGCCGGCGACGTCGTCGATCAGTCGGCGAATGCCCGTGAGATCGCTCTTCCCCTGGTCGTCGGTCGGCACGTCGGTCGCGATGTAGACGATATCGCAAGCCGACAAAGCCTCGCGCTGATGCGAAAAGCGCTGGTTCGATCCGTTGGACGACAGCAATTCCGGCAAACCCGGCTCGACGACCGGCAAGGTTCCGCGCTCGAGCGCGGCGATCAGCGTATGGTCGGGATCGTAGCAGATCGTCGGAAAGCCCTTGGACGCGATCGCCGTCGCCGAAACGAGGCCAAGGTGCGTCATGCCGGCAAAACCGACGGTGGGCCGGTTCATGCTGTGGCGTCCTTCGCCAGCCGGCGCAGTGTCCGCTGGATTGTCAGATCATTGCTCAGGTCGGTCGGCGTGCGGGCATCGCAGAGTTTTCTGAAGTGCTCATATTCGAGCGCCCAGGTCGGATCGTCCTGCGTGAGCGTGACGGCGGTCTCCGGCGGGCTGCCGCTCGGCAGCACGCGGCGGCGGTGACGGAACGTGGTCGGTCCCCATTTGCAGAGGCTTTCGATGTGCGCCGTCCCGCGCTCGGCGAGGATGTCGCAGGTGAAATGGTTGCGCCACATGCACAGGGTCATTTCGAGTTCGATGCGCGGCTTGCGCTTGTCCGCGATGAAGATGGCGTGATCGGGGGCGCGATTTTCGAAGCGGCTGGCGCTGACCAGGCGCGCATCGGTGCCAACGTCGCCGAACCAGAAGCGGCAGGTATCGAGCAGATGCGAGCCCAGGTCAGGGATGACGCCGCCACCTTGGTCGCGCCACTCGGAATCGCGGACTAGCCGTGCCGTTCCGTTCCCGTAGAACATGCGGCAGCTATAGATGGCGCCGAGTTCGCCCGAGGCAAGCAGATCGCGCATGCGCACGAAATGCGGCTCGAAGCGGTGATTGTAGGCGGTGTAGATAAGGACGCCGCGCGCGCGGGCGGCGCGTTCCAGTTCGGAAATATCGTCGTCGCGCGGTGTCCACAGCGGCTTTTCGACAAGCACGTGCTTGCCGTTCTCGATGCAGTGGCGGACGAGGTCGAGCTTTGGCTCGTCCGGAATGCAGGCAAGGACAGCGTCATAGCGGTCGAGCGGTACGTCGCGCAGGTTTTTGTAGTCGGCCTCATCGCCGACAGGATCGACCGAACCGACGTAATCGCCGCCCGCAAACTTTTTACGTTTGCGACCCTGGACGCCTAACCCGGCAACAATCACACGCATGGATGGAAACTCAGGCGCCGTCCGCCTGTTTTTCTGTGACGTCGATTTTCTTGCGCACGTCGTCGGGAGTGACCGGAGAATTTCCGTCGACTTCGCATTCGCAGGCCGCCGCCATGCTGCCGAGGACCGTCGCAACGACGGGGTTCTTGTTGGTCAGCATCGCCAGCGTCGAATAGGCGAGCAGGGCATCGCCCGCGCCGACTGCGTCCACGAGCCGATCGACGAAACTGTCGATGACGAAGAAGCTGTCATGCGGTTCGTGTTTGACTCCGCGGCAGGTCAGCACGCCGCGATCACCCAGCTTGAGAATGAGAAGCTTGCAGTTCGCCTCGTCATAGAGCGAGGAGGCAAGGGGTCGAATTCCTGAATCCTGGTCAGCAAGCGCGAACCGCGCCTCGCGCTCGTTGGGCGTGATCAGGTCAAAGCCTTTGAATTCGGTGATATTGCCCCAGCGGCTGGCGACCTGGCTGTCGGCAACGCGGTAGCACCCGTCCGGAATTGCTTCGACGAATTTCGGGATCGTGCCCCGGTTGAAAATGCCATGCCGGAAATCGCTGAACACGACGGCATCGACCGGGGTACTGCTCGTCGCATGCGTCAATTGCTGCAAAACGTGACCGGAAATGGGCCGGTTATCGAGCGTGTCGAGCTTCAGGAGCCGATAGCCACCGGCAACGATGGCATTCTTGTTCACGGTCGGCCGCGTCGCGTCGATGACGGCTCGACATTCGACCCCGGATTTCTGCAGGTGCTTCAGCACGAAGTCCTTGTATGCGTCGTCGCCGAGAACGGTCGAAAACACGACGTGCGCACCGGCGGCCTTCATGTGCTCGGCCACGATGGCTGCCCCACCGACGAAATCGGTGCGTTTCTCGAACAGAACGCTCATCGTCGGCGTCTTGGTCTGCCCGCCGATCATGGTGCCATATGTATAAGAGTCGACGATCGTGTCGCCGACGACGTGGACGCGCTTGCCGCCAAGCGCATCAAGCGTATCGCGCAGCATCCTGAACGTGACTTTTTCCGCGTTCATCAGCGTCAGAAGCTTCTCCAGCTTCAGCGCCGGTGGAGCGAGATTGATGAGCGCGCTCGACGAATAGACGATATCACCCGGTGTGAACAGAATTTCGCCGCCGTATCCTTCGACAACGCCGAGCTCTTCGCGCGTGCGCGGATGCAACTCGCCGCTGGCATTGTATTCGTAGCCCTTGGCGAAATAGTCGGGCTGGATGATGCGCAGGTTTTCGAGCGGCGTCGCATTCTCGTCGATGGTGACGTAGTCGATCATGTCGAATGCGGCGAGATTTAATGCACGCAGATCCTGCGGCACGTGCGGACGATACATGCCTTTATCGATGTGACGATCGGCGGTGAGGCTCGCGATCAGCACGCTCGCCTTGCTCTTTGCGTAGAGCAGATGCCTGACGTGTCCCGGGTGCACGATGTCGAACACGCCGTGACACATGATCACTTTGTCCGCACGCGGCGCCTTGCCAAGAATCTCACGCAGCTCCTTGGCCGACTTGATCTTGTGCTGATACTTGTCTGAGAGAGCGAACGTCATGTTTTTCTTATCCGGCGTTCGGCTTGTCGCCGAGATATTGAAACCAGGTGCGTGTCGCTTGCGCGATGGAAGCCTGATCCCAGAGCGGGGCGTCGCGCCAATGCTCGATGTCGGCCAGCATGCGCGAAACGCCTTCGGTGAAGTCGACCTTGGGCTGCCAGCCGAGAACTTTGCGGATCTTGCCGATGTCGGCGAACGTGCAGTCCGGTTCGCCCGGCCGTTTGGGAACGTGGATGACGTCCCCGCCCAGCAATTCAACGAGACGATTGATGGTCTGCGGGTTGCCCGCGCCTACGTTGAACCGCTCTCCGGAAATGTCGGATTGCGCGGCAGCGAGAAACGCGGTGGCGACATCGGAGGCGTAGACAAAGTCCCGGCTCTGGGTCCCGTCGCCGACGACCGTGAATGGCTTTCCGGCCAGTTTCTGCTTCAAAAACACGCCAAAGACCGCGCCATAGACGCCCGTCGTCCGCACCCGGGTGCCGTAGGCGTTGAAGATGCAGATCGAATTGACCGGCAGCCGATACACCCGGTGCCAGTGAAAGACCGCCTGTTCGCCCTGGTATTTCGACAGCGCGTAGGGGTACTGCGGGTCGATCGGATGATCTTCGCGCGTCGGGGTCGACGCGAGGCCATAGCAGGACGAGGAGGCTGCATAGACGAACTTGCGGACATTGGCGTGCCGCGCGCATTCCAGCACGCGCACTGTGCCCTGCACGTTCGTGTCCATGTACTCGGACGGCGCTTCGATCGATGGAACGATGTCGCCGATGCCGGCGAAGTGGAAAATGTAGTCGCATTGCTCGAAAATCGACGACGACGGCTGCAGGCGGCGGATGTCTTCCCAGTAGCACGTGAGATTGCGGTTGGTCTTGTGATGGTCGAGGTTCGACTTGTGGCCACCGACAAGATTGTCGACGACGCGCACATCGAATCCACGGTCGAGCAGCAGATCGACCATGTGACTGCCGATGAAGCCCGCACCACCCGTCACTACCGCGCGTGACACGATCAGGCGGCCTTTAGTTTCTTGAGGGTGCGCACGTTGTAGAAGCGGTCGTCGCTGAACGAATTGGGGATCTTCCCGTCACGGAACGCACGGCAAAGATCGCGCACGGCTTCTTCGATCGTGTGCTTCGGCGCAAAGCCGAGTGTCTTTTTGATCTTGTCGGAATTGATATGATACGACCGGTTGTCGTCGGTCGGCGTCGTGACGATGTCGATCGGAGCTTTCTGCGGGAACTCCTGCTCGACGACCTTTTTGACCATATGGGCAATTTCCATGATGGACATGTTCTGGTAGCCGCAGTTGAAGATCTGGTTGGCGATCTTCTCCGTCGGTGCGACCAGCAGCAGCTTGCAGAGATCGGCATAGTCCTGAACGTGCAAGTTTGGACGCAGCTGCGAGCCGCCGAACACCGTGATCTTGTTGTTCGTGACCGCGTGGTTGGTCAGGATATTGACCGACAGATCGAGCCGCAGGCGCGGTGCGTAGCCACAGACGGTCGCCGGCCGGAAGATGACGCCGACGAAGCGGTCGTCGGTGTGCTTCAGCAGCAGCGGTTCGCACATGCCTTTGTACTTGTTGTAGAGGGTCAGCGGCACGAGCGGATGATCTTCGGTGACGTTCGGCTTGTCGGACACGCCATAGACCGAGCTCGACGATGCATAGACAAATCGCTTCACGCCGGCTTTTTTGGCCGCAACGACCATCGGCTCGAAGGCATCGAGATTGATCGTCGTGCTCAGACTCTCGTCGAGCTCGAAACTCGCGTCGTTTGAGATGCACGCAAGGCTGAGCACAACGTCCTGGTTCTGCAAGACCGAAGTCAACTTGGCGACATCCCTGATGTCGCCAGCGACGACTTTGAGTCGCGGATTGTCTTTCGGTAAAAATGAGTCACCGAAATAGAGAAGGTCGTAAACGGTGACGTTGTATCCCTCGGCGAGGAGCTGAGGCACCAGAAGGCTGCCGCAATAGCCGGCACCGCCGGTTACAAGAACATTCTTGGTCATGTGTTTCCTTCGCGACTACACAACGATCGTTACGCTGCGACGTCCGCCACCTTGATGGAGAAGCCGGCGGCAACCGCATCCTTGCGGAACATCTTTACCGTCTCCAAAGAATACTCGTCCAGATCTTTGCCCACCAAAGCGAGCTTGGCGATGATGTCATTCGTCGCCGTGATGATGTGGCAGCCGATTTCATCGGCTTGGAAAACGTTGAGAAGTTCGCGCGGGCTGGCCCACAGCAATTCGGCCTTCGGGTTGGATGCGAGGTGCGCAAGACACTCCTTCATCAACGGAACGGGGTCGCGGCCCGTGTCGGCGATGCGTCCGGCAAACACCGAGATGATCGAGGTGACACGGGGGTTCAGGCACGTCGCAACTTTTTTCACCTGATCCGGTGTCATGAGCGCGGTTATGTTGACGATCACTCCGTCATCGGTGAGCGCCTTGATCACCGGCCCGCAGAACGTCCCTTCGGTGTTGGTCACCGGGATTTTGACATTTGCATTCCGGCCCCACGAAGCGATCTGACGCCCCTGCGCGAGCATTCCGGGCAGGTCATCGGCGAAGACCTCGAATGAAATCGGCCGGTCGGGTATCGCGTCGAGAACCTTGCGGGCGAACGCGGCGTAGTCCGAGACACCGGCTTTGCGCATGAGGGTCGGATTGGTCGTAAAGCCTTTGACGTTCGGGTTCTTGGCCAACTGGACCATCTGGTCGAAGTCCGCACCGTCGGCAAAGACCTTTATCTTCATCGCGCTCATGAGTTCTCTCCAGGTCTGGAACGAGTCAGGGCATTCCCAAAATGACGTCAGCCGCTTCGACAAAAGACGAAACCACGAAATCGGGGTCCGTCGGACGCCGGTCGTTATAGTTGAGGTCGATGAAGATGCTTTTGCATCCTGCCGCTTTTGCGGCTTCCACGTCGCTCCAACGGTCACCGATCATGATACTGCGGCTGCAGTCAAGTTTCATCCGCTCGGCGGCCCGCAAAAGCATGCCGGGCTTGGGTTTTCGGCAATCGCAGTTGTCGGCATTGGTGTGGTAACAGGCTTCGATGGCATCGAGCGGAATGGCGTCGCGCAGCCTTCGGTGCATTTCCTCAACCGTGGTTTTTTCCACGAGCCCGTTGCCTACGTCCGGTTGATTGGTCACGACCACAAGACTGTAGCCTGCATCCTTGAGGCGGCGTGCGCTCTCCGCGGCACCGGGATAGATGCGGAAATCACCGAGCGAGCGCGGAGCATACGAGCGGCCGTCGCGGAATTCGGGAATCACCAGCACACCATCCCTGTCGATGAATACGGCGCGTTGCCCCACGTGAGCTCACCACTTTGTCTTGCGGACTTGCAGTTCGGGATGCGAGACGAGGCAATGCCAGACGATGCCCTGCATGCCCTCGGAAAGGGGCGTCACCCGCGCGGGATTCACCTGCGGAATGACGACGACGATGTCGCCCTTTTTTGCGGTGTAGCCACTGTCCCGGCCGACAATGCCGAAAACCTTGGCGCCGCGCTCCTTTGCCAGGTCGATGGCGCGCATCAGATTGACACTGACATTGCGCTCGGCGTCGCCACCGCCCACTGAATAGATCAGCAAGGCGTCCTTGTTGGAAATACGGCTGACCTCAAGCCAGCCTGTAAAGATCGTGTCGAAGCCTTCGTCATTCGTGCGCGCCGTAAGCTCGGACACGTTGTCGATCGGCGTATAGGCTTCGATGCCGCACAATTTTCGGAAGTCGTTCACAGCGTGACTGCAATTGCCGGCGCTCCCTCCGACGCCGAGCAGAAACAATCGCCCGCCACCGGTACGCAGGGCAGCGAGCGCGCCCGCAAGTTTCTCGATGGCCTGCACGTCGATGGTCGCGCAGATTTTCTGTACTTCGTTCAGGAATTCGTCGGCGTGTGTTGTCATCATCTTTCTTTCAAGCGTGCTGGTCATGCTGCGGCGAGCCGTTCACGCGACGGCTTTTTTTGCGACCAGCGATCGACGAGGTGAACGGCGCCTGCTGCTGCCAGAATGATGAGAAACGGTTCGACCGGCAGCCGGTAACGCAGCGATGCAGGAAAGACCAGATGCAGACTGTTCAGGTAAACGATGAACAGCAGCAACGGCGCTATGCGCAGAAAATACGTGCGGCCGTAAAGGACGACAAAGACCAGCGCCAGCAGCAGCACTGGGATGAAACTGCAGAACGAGATCAGCTTATAGAGGGGCCGGCTGTATTCTTCGGTTTGCGGCCAGGGGGACCAAAACCTCTGAAACCGTTTGGCCGCCTGGATCAGAAATCGTCCCGGGTCTTCTTTTATGTAGTTCAAGGCGGCGCGTTGCATGGCCTTGTCGCGCGCCACCGGATCGGCGATTTCGCCGAACGGTGCCATGGTCGCCTCAAGGTTGTTGTCTATACCACCGGTCTGATTGGACGGGCTGTTGCCTGACAGAAGCGCTACGCCGCTGCCAAGGTTCAGACGGACAAACGTCTGGTAGGCCTTGTAGTTGTGCAGCCACCACGGAGCCATCAGCACGCAATAAATCCCGGCATATATGGCCAGATATTTCGCTGCTGCCTTGAACGAAAGGCCGCGGATGGCAATCGCAAAATAGAGCAAGAGAAGCGGGGCGAGGGGATCAAGAACAGGGCGCGTCAATATTCCGAGCACTGAAAAGACCGACGCGGCGATGTACGCATTTCGATACCAGCACAGATATGCGGCCAGCAGCAGAACCATGAATAGCGTTTCGGTCAAACCGACGATCGAATAGAAGATGAAATACGGATAAACCGCAGCGACAGCCCCCGCCAGAATGGCCGCGCGTTTGCTCGCGAAGATCGCATCGGTCAATTCGTAGATCAGCCAGACAAGCACGGTCGACAGCGCGATATCGATAAGCAGTTGGGGCCACCCTGGCCCGAAGACCGCCACGAGTGCCGGGTAAAGCGGCATGAAGTAAAGCGCGTTCATCTGGCCGGTGGCCCACAGCGACTTGCCCACCTCTCGATAGGCGACAGCGTCACCAAGCAGCACACTTTGATCGGGCACGATCGCCGCGGCCAACACGCGCAATGCGAAAGCCGCAACAAGAATTGCGATCAGCGTGAGACGTGACGCTGCGATCCGTTCGATCCAACTGGAACTCAAGGTCGGCTGCTTTCCGCTGATCGCGTCAAGGGACCAGATTTGAGTCAAACGGCACCTGCGCGAATTTGGTTCATCATTGCTACCGCAGAACGGGTGAACGCACGACCCATTCGGACAAGATCTGATCGGACCGCAGCGTCGAAATCAGGCTGCGGCCACCACGTCGGCATCCAGCACGACCCGCACCTTGCGGCCGAGCAGATCGAGCAGGATTGCCACACGCTCGTCGTCCGAAACGTTGCTGCATCGCCCGAGTTGATGGGCAAAAGGTCCGCTCAGAACGACGACTGAATCTCCAGGCTTCAGCGAACTTCCGGTGTATTCGATCAGGCCCTGCGTATTTTCCTGGCGTTGAAGGGTTTCGATGACGCCAGCGGGAAGGGGAGTCGGCCGATCGCTGAAGCACACAATATCGCTCACACCCACCGTCGATCGAATCGCGCGCCAGCTGTCGACGGCAAGATCAAGTTTCACGAACAGATACCTTGGGAAGAATGGTCTTGCGACTTTTTCTGATTTGCGTGCGTGGCGGATCACCTTCGCGTGGCGCGGCAGGTACACGTCATAGCCTTGACGGCGAAGATGGCTGAGTGCCTTGAACTCCTCGCGGGGATGTGTGTGCACGGCGTACCAATGCGGCTCGGACGCGTTCATTTCTGCGTCCTTTTTTTGGAAGGAGTTGACGCGCGTTCGGCACGGGCGACAAGGTTCGCCAGGACCGAAGGCAGATAAACACGCTTGGCACCGAATACGGAGACTGCATCTTCGTAGGCAGCGCGCGGTTGCGCGATGCTTGTAATCATGACCGCGTCGACGTCTTTGACTGCGGCTGCCGCCTCCTTCACCGCCGGTATTCCCAAAATCCGCGGCTTTTTCAGATTGCTGTCGATGATTGCGACGATCTGAACGTCAATCTCGGTCGCAACGATGACGGCGATTTCAGCGAGCTCACTCGATCCCACGAGGCCGATGCGTTTGTGGCCAGCCTTCGTTGCACTCAAGAGAGTCGCCTCGCATGAGGCTCGTGCGCGTCGAAAGAAATCGAATGAGTGAACAAAGTAACTGGCGACAAGCCGCGATTTTTCGACGAAGCCCTTCGGCGTCAGGTAGTAGCCGTAGCGGCGGGGAGGGATCTGCTGGACCTTTATGAGCCCGGTCTTGATGCAGCGCCGCACGTAGGAATTGACGAGGCCAACTGCGATCCCGAGCTCGCGCGACAGGCCGCGCTGGGTAACGTCGCCGCGCTCGACTGCATCAAGCAGACCGAGGAGGATCGTCTGATCAGATGATTTGTCGCGATCTGACGCCATTCCGGCAGCCCCGCGGTCCCGCACGAAATCACTCGAAAATATCGATGTTCACGCCATGAACGTACCTTGTTCATCGCGTGAACGTCAAGGCGATGGCGAATGAACCGGGGTAAAAGGCAGATTCTGAAGGTATTTCCGATACAACGCGGCGGATTCGGATAGATTGCACCTCGCATGCAAGGCGCAACGCGAACCGGACCTACTCTGATGTACCTCGTCACCGAGGATTGGTACTTCCTGTCGCACCGTCTGCCGATGGCACTTGCCGCGCAGCGCGCGGGTTACGACGTTCATGTCGCTACGCGCGTAAAGCGCGACGGCGACAAAATCAAACAATATGGCTTCACGTTGCATGCGCTGCCGTGGCGGCGCGGGAGTTTGAATCCGCTGCGTGTGCTGTCTGTCATCCGCGACATCCGTGCGATCTACCGAAAATTCGCACCGGATATTGTGCATCATGTGGCTTTGCAGCCGGCGATTATCGGCTCGTTGGCGGCCATCGGACTGCCGATCGTACGCCTGAACGCGTTGGCAGGGCTCGGATACGGATTTACGTCAACGAGCCCTAAGGCACGCCTTCTCCGGCCCACGCTGACGATGTTCCTGCGCGCCTTGCTCAAAGGCGAGAAGGCGGCGGTACTGGTTCAGAACCCCGACGACCGCGCCAAGGTGGCGGCCTTGGGGGTCGACCCCGCCAGGATTTTCCTCATCCCTGGATCGGGCGTGGACACCGATATTTTGCGTCCGCTTCCGGAGCCCGATGGACCGATAACGATCGGCTTTATCGGTCGCTTGCTTGATGACAAGGGCATTCGCACGTTGATCGCGGCACACGAAATCCTGACGCGACGAGGGGAGGCCATCAATCTTCACATCGGCGGCGAAGTCGACCCCGCCAACCCCGCATCGATTCCGGTCGCCGAAATTGAAAGTTGGAAAAAGCGGCCTGGAATAAATGTGCTGGGCCATGTCAGTGATATTCTGAAGTTCTGGGCATCAGCGCATATCGCGGTTTTGCCGTCTCGTCGCGAGGGATTGCCGAAGAGCTTGCTGGAAGCCGCGGCCTGCGCGCGCCCGATCGTTGCGACTGACGTGCCGGGATGCCGTGAAATTGCGCGCGGTGGCGTCAATGCATTACTTGTGCCGCCCGACGACGCGCAGGCGTTAGCCGATGCCATCATCCTGCTGGCGAAAGACAAGAGGTTGCGCGCCACGTTCGGCGAAGCTGGCCGCCGTTTGGTGGAAAAGGAATTTTCAGCCGAACGGATCGGGGCCGATATTGTCGCGCTTTATGGCCAGCTCCTCGCCAAGGAGCGTTAGCCAATGTCGCGGCAAACAGACATCGATCGTCTCTGGAACGAAGCAAAATCCGTTGCCGCCTACGCTGCCATCCGGCTAAACAAGCGCACCTCGCGCAAGGATATCGATTGACGCATCAACGCAAGATAGCCGTTATCGGCCTTGGCTACGTCGGGCTTCCGGTCGCAGTCGCATTCGCCAAGTCGGGCGCACCCGTGGTCGGTTTTGACATCGATCGCAAACGGGTGGACGAACTGCGTTCCGGGCGCGACCGCACGCGCGAAGTCGATCCGGCGCATCTGAAGCAGAAAAGCCTGCGTTTCGATCACGAGCCGTCGGGCCTTGCCGGTTCGGACTTCTACATCGTGACCGTGCCGACGCCGATTGACGGTGCCCGGCGGCCCGATCTCGGCGCCATCCTGTCCGCGTCCGCGATCGTGGGTGACGTGCTCAAGCGTGGCGATATCGTGGTTTATGAATCAACCGTGTACCCCGGGACGATTGAGGAAGAATGCCTGCCTGTTCTGGAAAAGAGGTCGGGACTTGCGGGTGGCCGCGACTTTGCCGTCGGCTATTCGCCGGAACGGATCAATCCGGGCGACGAAACGCACCGTTTTGAGTCGATCACCAAGGTCGTTTCCGCCCAGGATCCCCGCACGCTCGACATCGTTGCATCTGTCTATGGTTCGGTAGTGAAGGCGGGCATCCATCGCGCGCCTTCAATCAAGGTGGCCGAGGCCGCCAAGGTCATCGAAAACACGCAGCGCGATCTCAACATCGCGTTCATGAATGAATTGTCCGCGATCTTTCACCAGCTTGGCATCGATACCGGAGATGTCCTGGCCGCGGCATCGACCAAATGGAATTTCCTGAACTTCCAGCCGGGATTGGTTGGCGGTCACTGCATCGGCGTCGATCCTTATTATCTGACCTTCCGCGCGGAGAAGGCCGGGTATCATCCGGAAATCATTCTCGCCGGACGGCGGATCAACGACGGGATGGGAGAGCGCATCGCTCGGGAATGCATGCGCGCCTTGCTGCAGGGTGGGCGCGCCAACCCCACCGTGACGATCCTCGGAATGACGTTCAAGGAGAACGTGCCCGACATCCGCAATTCCAAGGTGATCGATATTCTGCGCGAACTCGAGCGCGTTGGTGTCACCGTGCAAGTGGCCGACCCGATCGCCTCCGCCGAGGAGGTGGGCCACGAGTACGGGGTTAAACTGACGTCGATCGATTCGTTGCGGCCAGCCGATGCGGTCATCCTTGCCGTTGCGCACAAGGAATATGTCGCCGGCGGGTGGCCCCTGATTGGCAAGTTGCTTAAGGATGGTCGCGGCATTGTTCTGGATGTGAAGGCAAAGCTCGATCGCGAAAAAAAGCCCGAGGGGATCGACCTGTGGCGGCTCTAGGCAATCGAAGACGACTGGGGAATGGGATCGATGGCTGACGGCCCCATTCTCGTGACAGGCGCCGCCGGGTTTATCGGCTTTCATGTTGCGCAACGACTGCTGCGCGAGGGCCGCGACGTGGTCGGTCTCGACAATATGAACTCCTATTATGATCCCGCGCTGAAAGAGGCGCGCCGCGCGGAGCTCGCCAAATCGTCTCGCCTGCGTTTCGTCAAGCTCGATCTCGCCGATCGCGACGGGATGGCAAGCTTGTTCAAGGAACATCGTTTTCTTTACGTCGTTCACCTCGCCGCGCAAGCCGGTGTTCGGCATTCGCTCGTCGATCCTTTCGCCTATGTCGATGCCAATCTGACCGGCTTCACCACCATCCTTGAAGGTTGCCGGCACAACGGCTGCCGCCATTTGCTCTACGCATCGTCGTCATCCGTCTATGGTTCCAACACCAAAATGCCGTTCTCGGTGCATGAAAACGTCGACCATCCTCTGAGCCTTTACGGTGCCTCGAAAAAAGCGAACGAACTGATGTCGCATGCTTACGCCCATCTGTTCGGACTTCCGACGACGGGCTTGCGGTTCTTCACCGTCTACGGCCCGTGGGGACGCCCCGATATGGCGATGTGGATCTTCACCAAGGCGATCCTCGCCGGTGAACCGATCAAGCTGTTCAACAACGGCAACATGCGACGGGACTTCACTTACGTCGACGATGTCGTGGAATCCGTCGCGCGTCTTGTCGATCGGCGGCCTGCGGGAAACCCGGATTTCTCGACTGCGTCGCCGGATCCGGGCTCGAGCAGCGCGCCGTGGCGCGTCTACAACATCGGCAACAACAAGCCCGTCGAGCTTCTCGAAGTCGTGCGTCTTCTGGAAGAGACGCTCGGCAAGAAAGCGAAACGGGAGCTTATGCCGATGCAGCCGGGCGACGTGCCCGCAACGTATGCCGATGTCGACGATCTTATGCGCGATGTTGATTTCCGTCCGGCGACGCCGATCGCCGAAGGCATAAGACGCTTTACCGAGTGGTATCGCGCCTATCACCGTGTATGAGCAGCGGACTGATGGCGCTTTGCGGAACGTATTTTTCCGCCTCTTGCAACACCGAATTTGTCGCTATTTATGCAGCTTTTAGACGCATCGATTTGCACCTTTGTAACGCTTTGAAGTAAAACGTGTTCGTGGCAATTTCTGACGAGTGGTCGCCAGCCATGACGTGCCATGCTAGGCAATGAATGGCTGAAGAATTGGGGCTTGGGGTAAAATCGGCAAATGATGCAGGCTGCAGTAGCAAGCGCGGAGCGTCCGTTGCGTGTAGGAGTCGTGGGCGTTGGCGTCATGGGCAGCAATCATGCCCGTGTATTCGCAGGTCTCCCGGGAACAGAATTGGTTGGCGTCGCCGATCCTGATCGGAAACAGGCCGAATTCGTTGCCCGCACTTTGGGCTGTGCCGCCGTCGCGGATGTTGACAAGCTGATCGAGCGTGACGTCGACGCGATCACAATCGCCGCCCCAACTCATTTGCATCGAGATATCGCGCTGACCTGCATCGCACACGGCATCCACGTCATGGTGGAAAAGCCTATCGCGTCATCGGTCGAAGAGGGCCAGGAGATTATCGGCGCCGCTCGCCGCGCCGGCGTTACTCTGATGGTTGGCCACGTCGAGCGGTTCAATCCGGCAGTCGAAGCGATCAAGGAAGCCATACGGGGCGAAGACATTCTGTCCATCGGCATCACCCGCGTTGGGCCATTCCCGCCGCGCATGTCAAACGTTGGCGTGGTGATCGATCTCGCGGTGCACGATATCGACCTGATCCGTTGGTTCACGGATTCGGATATCGTGGACGTCCAGCCGCAACTCTCAAGTGCTGTCGCAGAGCGCGAAGACATTGCGCTTTTGCAATTCCGCACGGCATCGGGTGTTCTCGCGCACATCAACACCAACTGGTTGACGCCGTTCAAGGCGCGTAACGTGACAGTTGCGACGCGCGGCAAATATGTGACCGGCGATCTCTTGACCCGTCAGGTGACGGAGTGCTTCGGCTTCCAGCCCGACGGCAGCTATTCCATGCGCCATTTGTCGGTCGGTCACGCCGAGCCATTGCGCTCGGAATTGCTGGCGTTTCTGCGTGCGGTGCGCTCGGGCGCTGCTCCGGCCGTGACCGGCGAGGAGGCTGTGGCAAGCCTTGAAATTGCGACGCGCTGTCTCGCCACGCGTCCGACCGTGGTTGCGCCCGCCAAGCGAAAAGGCCCGCGCGCCGTCGTTGGCTGACGGCAGTGCGATCTACGGGCGTCCCATGAATTTGCGTACAAATCCGCCACCGATCCCGTTCATTGACGTAGCCGCGCAGCGCCGTCGCCTCGGCGCCGCCATCGACGACGCGGTTACCCGGGTCTTGAATCATTGCCAGTTCATCCTGGGACCGGAGGTGCGGACGTTCGAAAGTGATCTCGCCGCGTTCTGCGGTGCCCGCCACGTCGTCACCTGTGCCAGCGGAACTGACGCCCTCGTCCTTGCGCTCCGTGCCATGGGCATCGGTGCAGGTGATGCGGTTCTGTGCCCGTCATTCACGTTTTGCGCGACGGCGGAAGTGGCGGCGCTGGTCGGTGCGACGCCGGTGTTCGTGGACGTCGATGCAAAGACCTTCAACATCGATGCAAATGGCATAGCGGGCGCCGTCGAAACCGCAAGACAGGCGGGTCTCAATCCAAAGGCGATCATTCCGGTCGACTTGTTCGGGTTGCCGGCGGATCACGCCGGTATCCGGGCTGCCGCCGCCGCCGCCAATCTGCTCGTTCTAGATGATGCGGCGCAGAGCTTTGGGGCGACCTGCGACAATCGTCGCTTGGGTACATTCGGGCTTTGCACCGCGACGAGTTTTTTCCCCGCGAAGCCGCTCGGCTGCTACGGGGATGGCGGCGCGGTGATGACCGACGACGACGGGCTGGCCGATATCATGCGCAGTCTGCGCGTGCATGGGCAGGGAAGTGACAAGTACGACAACGTGCGGATTGGCTTGGCGTCACGCCTCGACACGATGCAGGCTGCCATTCTCATCGAGAAGCTGAAGATTTTCCCGGATGAAATTGACGCCCGCAATGCAACTGCGCGTCGCTACAACGAAGGTTTGAGTGACGTCGCGGTCGTTCCAGCGGTGCCACCGGGCATGACCTCGGTTTGGGCTCAATACACCATCCGCGTCCAGGGCGGACGGCGTGATGCGCTTGCCGCAGAGCTGAAGGCGGAGCGCATTCCCACGGCGATCTATTACCCGATCCCGCTTCATCGCCAGCAGGCTTACAAACAATATCCTGTCGGCAAAGGCGGAGTGGCGGTGAGCGACCGGCTGGCTGATGAGGTTATCAGCCTGCCGATGCACGCTTATCTCGACCCACCAACGCAAGACCGCATCATCGATGCGACCCGGCGCGCGCTGAAAAAATGATCGCTTAAGACCGGCGGTCAGTCGCGCTTGTAGATGTCCTCGAGACGTTCGATGTCGTCCTCGCCGAGGTAGCTGCCGGTCTGCACTTCGATCAATTCGAGCGGGATTTTGCCCTTGTTGGCCATGCGGTGCACGGCGCCAATCGGGATATAGACCGACTCGTTTTCATGCACCGCGCGGACCTGATCGCCGATCGTGACTTCGGCGGTGCCACGTACGACGACCCAGTGCTCCGCACGGTGTCGGTGCTTCTGCAATGACAGAACTCCACCGGGGACGACAACAATGCGTTTGACCTGAAAACGCTCACCCATATCGATGGATTCGTAATAGCCCCACGGACGGTGCGTGCGCCTGTGATCTGTTGCCTCGGGTCTTTTTTCGGCCTTGAGTTTGTCGACCAGTTCGCGCACGTCCTGCGCCCGTGCTCGCGGCATCACCATAACGGCGTCCGAGGTATTGACGACGATCAGATCCTTGAGGCCCACAACCGCGGTGAGACGGTCAGGTGAATGCACGACGCAGTCGCTCGAATCGAGCGTCACGACCTCGCCCTGCAGTATGTTTCCGGCGGCATCGGGCGCGGTGATGTCAAACAGCGCATCCCAGCTTCCGATGTCGGACCAGCGGAAATGTCCGGCAACGACGGCCATGCGATCGGTCTTTTCCATCACGGCGTAGTCGATCGATTTCTTCGGCGCGCGCGTGAATGCCTCAGGCTGCAGCCTTACAAAGCCAAGATCGTTGGCGGCGCGCGAAACCGCCTCGCTGACGGCCGTGGCGATTTCGGGCTCCAGTCGCTTGAGTTCCGACAGCAGGACGTCGGCGCGGAAGAGAAAGTTGCCGGAATTCCAGAGATAGCCTTCGCGCACATAGCGGGTGGCTGTCGCGACGTCCGGCTTTTCAACGAATGCCTTCACCGCATAGACGCCGCCGTTGCCGAGGGCCTCGCCGGGAAGAATGTAGCCGTAGCTCGTTTTCGGTTCAGTCGGCTTTATTCCGAAGGTGACGATGCGACCGGTGTCGGCAATCGCTCGACCGGCAAGACACGTGGCGTGAAAGGCCTCGACATCCGGAATGATGTGATCGGCCGCGAGTGCTAGCACGACGGCCTGCGGGTCGCGGGCGGCGGCAATTTCAGTCGCTGCGGCGATGGCTGGAGCGGAGTCGCGGCGCGCTGGCTCGATGACCACTGTCGCCTCGACGCCGACTTCCTCGGCTTGCCTGCGGGCAAAGAAATGGAAATTCGGCCCCGTGATCACGATCGGCGTAGCGAACAGCGGATTTCGCACGCGCAGCAACGTCTCCTGGTAGGTGGACCTGCCACCCATCAAAGGGAGAAATTGCTTGGGAAGGGCGTCGCGAGATACTGGCCAAAGCCGGGTCCCGGCGCCGCCAGCAAGCAAAATGGGGATGATCGGCGAAGACATTGTCAGATGCTGATTTGAGTTCTTTGTTCCAGCAAGAAATTGTCTTAAGGCAGTTCCACGTTTCTGGCTATCGTCATCGCCCGGTAGGTCTCAAGTCGGTTAATTCGCATTATTTTCGCCCGGAAGCGGGGAACTCCGATGATTAATCGAATCCTTACCGTCGGTGGCTTCACGCTGCTGTCCCGCATCACTGGCTTTGCCCGCGACATTATATTGGCGGCCGTTCTGGGTGCCGGTCCCGTGGCGGATGCGTTTTTTGTCGCGCTGCGCCTACCCAACCATTTTCGCGCAATCTTCGCAGAAGGCGCCTTCAATGCCGCCTTTGTCCCTGCCTACGCCCGCATTCGGGAAGAGGGCGGTGGCGTGCGCGCCGGCCAATTCGCGGATCGCATCTTTACATTGCTTCTCGCCAGCCAGATCGTGTTGCTTGCGATCGCGCTGATATTCACTCCGGCCGTGATCGACGTGCTCGCACCGGGATTCGCGCGCGATCCCGAGCGCTTTAAACTTGCGGTCGAACTGACCCGGATCACTTTCCCTTACTTGCTGTTGATCACCCTGGTGACGCTCTATGGCGGCATTCTCAATGCGCTGCAGCGTTTCGCTGCCGCTGCCGCCGCTCCGATCCTGTTGAATCTGTCGCTCATCCTCGCGCTGGCGCTGGCGGCCTTTTTCCCAACCGCCGGTCACGCGGCCGCGTGGGGCGTACTCGTCGCGGGCATCCTGGAATTTCTGCTGGTTGCCGGCGATGCAGGGATCGCCGGTGTGCTCACGCGATTCCGCTGGCCGGAGCTTGACGCTGATGTGCGCAAATTCTTTCGCGCGCTGGGCCCGGCCGTTGTCGGTTCCGCTGGCGTACAGCTTGCGTTATTCGCGGACACGATCATCGCAAGCTTCCTGCCCGCAGGCGCGCTGTCCGCGCTTTACTACGCCGACCGTCTCAATCAGTTGCCGATTGGCGTCATCGGCATTGCCGCAGGCACTGTCATTCTCCCCGAGATGTCACGTCGCCTTGCCCACGGGGATCAGCATGGCGCAGGGCAAGCGCAAAATCGCGTCATCGAATTCACGTTGCTGCTGTCGATCCCCTGCATCGTGGCATTTTTCGTCATTCCCGATCTGATCATGCGTGCTTTGTTCATGCGAGGCGCGTTCACGGCGGCCGACGCCGAAGCGGCGGGGCGCACGCTGACAGCTTATGCATTCGGATTGCTGCCGTTCGTTCTGATTCGCAGCGCAGTCGCGACGTTTTTTGCGCGCGGCGACACGGCTACGCCGGTAAAAGCCGCGTTGCTGGCGGCAGCCGTCAATATTGCGTTCAAGGTGTTGCTCATGGGCCCCCTGGCGCAGGTCGGTCTGGCGCTTGCGACCTCGATTGGTGCCTGGATCAATCTCGGTCTGGTCATCTGGTTTGCGACTCGTGCTGGGCACCTGGCACACGACGCGCGCCTGCGTCAGTCGATCATTCGGCTGGCCATTGCGGGATTTGCATTGACCGTGGCGTTGGTGATCTGCCACGGCCCGGTCGTTCGCGGGCTCGCCAGGTGGGATGGGCCGCGTGAACTTGCCGCTCTGGCGATCCTTGCAGCCATCGCGCTTGTCGTTTATGGCGGAATCGTCCTGATGCTGTTCGGATCCGACTGGATCGCGGCATTTCGCGGCAAGCGCCGCCGCTAAATTGACGTTACCTTGCGGTATTGCTTAAGGCCGCTGGTGGACATAGGTGACTGTCGACGCTATGGGGACAGGCCGTGTTTGCGCCTTCCGTGCAGGAATCCATGAATTCTGAAGGTCCGGTTTCATCATTTTCTTTGATGTTTGGTGCGCGCAAAGTCGCGGCCGTGCTTGCGCTTGCGACTTTGGTCGCAAGTTGTGGCGAGCAGAAGCAACAGGCAGGCGGTCCGCCGCCTCCGGCGGTCACGGTCGCCAAGCCTGTAAAACGCACTGTCGTCGACTACGACGAATATGTCGGTCGATTCGCGGCGATAAATTCGGTTGAGATACGGGCGCGGGTTTCGGGATATCTCGACAAGATACATTTCAAGGACGGACAGCTCATCAAGCAAGGCGATCTGCTCTTCACGATCGATAAGCGGCCGTTCCAGAACACGCTCGATCAGGCGCGCGCGAATCTTGTGCAGGCGCAATCCAATCTCGCCTTTACGGAGTCCGACTATACGCGCGGTCAGCAGCTCGTGCGCGACAAGACCATTACCGATCAGACGTTCGAACAGCGTGCGCAGGCATTCCGAAACGCCAAGGCGGGAGTCAGCGCGAATGAGGCGGCGGTGCGCCAGGCCGAGCTCGACATGGAATTCACCGAGCTGCGCGCGCCGGTGAATGGGCGCATCGGCGATCGCCGCGTGTCGCCGGGCAATCTCGTGACCGGTGGGACGGGCGGCAACACCACGATGCTCGCGACGATCGTGTCGACCGACCCGATCTGGTTTGAATTCACGTTCGACGAAGCATCCTATCTTCGCTACGAGCGGCTCGCGAATGCAGGCCAGGATGTTGCCGGCCGCAACACCGGCGTGCAGGTGGCGCTCAAGCTGATCGATGAATCGGATTTCGATCACGAAGGCCGGATGGATTTCGTCGACAACGTCATCGACCGTTCCACCGGTACCATCCGCGGCCGCGCGGTCGTTGCGAATCCCAAGGAAGTATTCACGCCCGGAATGTTTGCGCGCGTTCGCATACCCGGCACGCCGCCTTACGAGGCACTGCTGGTCCCGGACGCCGCGATCGGCACCGAACAAGCGCGCCGGTTCGTCGTCGTCATCGACGATCAGGATACTGCGCGGCTTAAATACGTGACGCTCGGCCAGGTTACCAAGGACGGTCTGCGGGCCATCAAGGATGGAATCGGACCGGATGACCGCATTGTCGTCAGTGGCCTCATGCAGGCGCGTCCGGGCACGAAGGTGAAGCCGGAGGAGCAGGGAGCCAAGCCCCCTGGTCCCGCGGGCGCGCCGCAGGCAGCCAAATAACGGCGTGACGGTCCATGCGCATCTCGCACTTTTTCATTGACCGACCGATCTTTGCCGCAGTCGTCTCGATCGTCTTCGTGATCCTGGGCGGCGTGGCCTTTTTCCGTTTGCCCGTCGCGCAATATCCCGAGATCGCGCCGCCGACCATTACCGTGTCGGGCCAGTATCCCGGCGCAAGCGCCGATGTCGTTGCCGCCACCGTAGTGACGCCGATCGAGCAGCAGATCAACGGCGTCGAGAACATGATCTACATGTCCTCGAACTCGACTGGCGACGGCCGGTTCACGATTTCGGTCAGCTTCGACATCGGCACCAATCTCGATATCGCGCAGGTCCAGGTACAGAACCGGGTCAGCATCGCGCAGCCCCGGCTGCCGTTCGACGTGCGCAACATCGGCGTAACCGTGAACAAGAGTTCGCCCGACCTGATGATGGTTGTGCATCTAATTTCACCCGATAAATCGCGCGATACGCTGTTCATCTCAAACTACGCGACGATCGAAATCACGGACACGATCACGCGCGTCGACGGCGTCGGCTCGCTCATCGTTTTCGGCAGCCGCGACTACGCGATGCGTGCCTGGCTCGATCCGGACCGGTTGCAGTCACTCGGCCTTACCGCCAACGACGTTGTCCTCGCGCTGCAGGGGCAGAACGTGCAGGTCGCCTCGGGCGTGCTCAACCAGCCGCCGGTCGACAAGCCCGGTGCGTTTCAGATCTCAGTGCAGACGCTTGGTCGGCTCACGAGCACTGAAGAATTCGGCAACATCGTCATCAAGCAGACGGCAAACGCCATCGTCCGGGTGAAAGACATCGCGACGGTCGAACTCGCGGCCCAGGATTATTCGACGAATTCCTACCTCGACCGTGATCCGGCCATTGCGATCGGAATCTTCCAGAGACCCGGCTCGAATGCGCTTTCGACTGCGACCAACATCAAGAAGACGATGGATGAACTGTCGAAACGTTTTCCGCCCGGTCTGAAATACGACATCGTCTACAACCCGACCGAGTTCATCCAGCAGTCGGTCGACGCCGTCGAGGAGACGATCGGTGAGGCCATCATACTCGTCGTTCTGGTCGTCATCCTATTCCTGCAGACCTGGCGGGCGGCGATCATTCCCATCGTCGCCATCCCCGTATCGCTGATCGGCACGTTCTTTTTCATGGCGATGTTCGGGTTCACCCTCAATAACCTCTCACTGTTCGGCCTCGTGCTCGCGATCGGCATCGTGGTCGACGACGCGATCGTCGTCGTCGAGAACGTTCAGCGAAACATCGAGGGCGGGCTCAACCCGCATGATGCGGCGGTCAAAAGCATGGACGAAGTCGGCGGGGCGCTGATCGCCATCGCGCTCGTCTTGTCTGCGGTCTTCATTCCATCGGCTTTCATTACCGGCATTTCCGGCCAGTTCTATCGGCAGTTCGCGCTCACCATCGCGGGGGCCACGGTCATCTCGTTGATCGTTTCACTGACGTTGTCTCCTGCACTTTGCGCCATGTTGCTGAAGCCCCATCACGAGATGCAGGACGGGCATTGGTGGAGCAAGCCAATTCACGGATTCTTCGGCCTGTTCAACCGCTATTTCGACAAGCTCACGCGCGGTTACGGAAAACTCTCGGCAAAGCTTGTCCGCATGGCGGTGATAATGCTGGTCGTCTATGCCGGTGTCATCGCGTTCGGCTTGAACGAATTCCGCAAGACGCCGGTCGGGTTCATTCCGCAACTTGACCGCGGCTATTTGATCATCGTCACGCAGTTGCCGCCGGCGGCGTCGCTTGCGCGCACCGACGAGGTCAACCGCAAGGCTGTCGAAATCGCGCTGTCGGTCCCCGGCATAGCGCATGCCGTCAACATTGTCGGCTTCTCCGGAGCGACGTTTACGAACGCGCCAAACGCAGGCGCCGTTTTCGTGACGCTCGACGACTTCGAGAAACGGGCGGAAGACCCGCGCCAATCGGCGGCGGCGATTCAGGGACAGCTATTCCAGCGGCTTTCATCCATCCATGATGCCCTGATATTCGTCGCGGCTCCGCCGCCGGTCTCCGGCATCGGCAACGCGGGCGGATTCCGCATGATGATCGAGGATCGTGCGGGCCTCGGCTTTCAGGCGTTGCAAGGGGTGACCTACGCGATGATGGGCAAGGCTGCGCAGACGCCCGGGCTGCAGCAGGTCTACTCGCTTTTCGAAAATACGACACCGCAGCTTTATCTCGATATCGACCGTACCAAGGCCCAGCTGCTTGGCATCAATGTGCCGGATGTTTTCGCGGCGCTACAGATCTATCTGGGCTCTTCCTATGTGAACGACTTCAATCTGTTCGGTCGTACCTTCCGTGTGGTCGCGCAAGCTGGCGCCAACAGTCGCAGCGACCCTCTCGATGCGCTGAAGATCAGGGTTCGCAATAGCAGTGGCGAAACTGTCCCGCTCGGTGCGTTCACGACCATACGAACGGTAACCGGACCCTATAGAGTGCCGCGCTACAATCTCTATCCGGCGGCGGAGCTCGATGGTGCCGCGGCGCCCGGCTACAGCCAGGGCCAGGCGATCAAGATCATGGAGCAACTGGCGGCCCAGACTTTGCCGCAGGGCTTCTCTTATGAATGGACGACGCTGGCATTCCAGCAGATCCGCGCCGGCAACACGGCAACTTTCGCCTTCGTGCTGGCTGTCGTGTTCGTGTTCCTGGTTTTGGCCGCGCAATTCGAAAGCCTGACACTTCCGCTCGCGGTCATCCTGATCGTGCCCATGTGCCTCATCGCATCGATTGTCGGTGTCGTGTTGCGCGGACAGGACAACAATATTCTGACGCAGGTCGGTTTCGTCGTGCTGATCGGCCTTGCGGCAAAGAACGCCATTCTTATCGTCGAATTTGCGAAACAGCTTGAAGATGCCGGACGCAATACGCTGGACGCCGCCGTCGAGGCAGCCCATTTGCGATTGCGGCCAATTCTGATGACGTCCTTTGCATTTATCCTCGGGGTCACGCCGCTGGTCTGGGCTGTCGGTGCCGGCGCGGAGCTCAGGCAAACGCTTGGCACCGCGGTGTTCTCGGGCATGATCGGGGTTACGGCGTTCGGCCTGATCTTTACACCTGTGTTCTACGTGGTGACGCGTTGGCTCGCGAAGCGCTTTGCCGTTGAGCGCAAGCGCGGCGAAGTGGCAAAGAAGACCAATCCCTAAGCCCGGCAACCGCAAATGACGATGAAATTCGGTTTCGGCCAGCCACTGAAACGCAAGGAAGACGATCCGCTTCTGCGCGGGGCTGGGCGCTACATCGCCGACGTTGGTCCGGCGAACCCGTTTCATGCCGTGATGGTGCGCTCGCCGCATGCGCACGCGCGCTTTCGCATCGTCAACCTTGCGCACGTTCGTGAAATGCCGGGCGTTCGCCTCATATTGACAGCGTCCGACATTCCCGCGCTTGGCCCCTTGCCGACACCGGGTGTCCTCCCAGATGTCGATATCAAGGTGCCGAACTATCCGATCCTGGCGAAGGATGTCGTTCGGCATGTCGGCGATGCGGTTGCCTTCGTGGTGGCAGACAGCATCGACGCGGCGAAAGATGCCGCCGAGGCGCTGCAAATCGACTGGCAGGCATTGCCGCACGTCATTGGCGCTGTCGCTGCGCTTAAGCCAGGCGCTGCGCAAGTATGGGATGATCGGCCCGGAAACCTTGCTTTCGAAACCGAGGCTGGTGACGCGCGGGCGACGAAAGAGGCTTTTGCCAAGGCGGCACGCATCGTCGAACTGACAATCATCAATCAGCGGCTCGTCACCAATTATCTCGATACGCGCGGTGTCGTCGCCGAATATGATGGCGAGCGCTATTCGCTGACGCTCGGCAGCCAGGGCAGCCACATCATTCGCGACATCATCGGCGGTGTCGTGATGAACCTGCCGCCCGAAAAGATGAGAGTTGTGACGCCGGATGTCGGCGGCGGGTTTGGCACCAAGCTGTTTCCCTATCGCGAATATGCACTGGCGGCCGTGGCTGCCGAGCGGGTCCGTCACCCGGTCAAATGGATCTGCGATCGGACCGAGCATTTCCTCGGCGACAGCCATGGACGCGACAATATTTCCACCGCTCGTCTGGCGGTCGACGAGAAGGGGCGCTTTCTCGCACTCGAACTCGACATCATCGCCGACATGGGGGCGTACCTGTCGTGTTATGGGCCTTATATCCCCTGGCTTGGCGTCGGCATGGCCACAGGTCCGTATGATATTCCGGTTGCGCACGTGCGACTTCGTGCGGCGTACACCAACACGGTTCCCGTTGATGCCTATCGCGGGGCGGGTCGCCCGGAAGCATCTTACTTGATGGAGCGCGTCGTCGACGCAGCGGCACACGATCTTGACATCGCACCGGATGTCTTGCGCCGGAAAAATCTGATCAAGCCGAAGGCGCTGCCGTACAAAACTCCGACCGGGAAAGTCTACGACTCCGGCGATTTTGCCGGCACGCTTGCGCGCGCGCAGGAACTCGTCGAATGGGACGGGTTCAGCAAACGTGCCGCACAGTCGAGACGCGCCGGCAGATTGCGCGGCATCGGCATCGCGACTTATGTTGAAGCTTGCGGCAACAACGGTCCCGAGACGGCGAACCTCACGCTCGATCGCGACGGCGGAGTGACGTTGCTGATCGGCTCGCAGTCGACCGGGCAGGGGCACGCCACGTCTTATGCGCAGCTTATCGCGGAGCGGCTCGATCTTCCGCCGGAGCGCGTGCGCGTGTTTCAAGGTGACACCGACCGTATCAAGAGCGGTGCCGGCACAGGCGGTTCGAGTTCGATTCCCGTCGGCGGCGTTTCGGTCGACCGCGCGACCAAAAAACTTGCCGAACAGATGAAGGAGATCGCCGCCGACGCTCTCGAAGCAGCGGTGGACGATCTTGAGATCGCGGATGGTTCTGTGCGCATTGCCGGTACCGACCGGGTCATTTCATTTGCGGATCTCGCTGCGCACCCGAAAGCCTCGGCGGAAAAATTGCACGCTGAGGAGCAATTCAGCGTTGAGCCGCCGACTTACCCCAACGGAACACACATCGCGGAGGTCGAGGTTGATCCCGACACCGGCGCGACGAGCATCATGCGCTATGTCGTCGTCGATGACTTCGGCGCCACGCTTAATCCGTTGTTGCTCGAGGGGCAGGTGCACGGGGGAGCCGTGCAGGGAATCGGACAGGCACTCATGGAGGACACGGTCTACGATTCATCGACGGGCCAGCTGCTGAGCGCGAGCTTGATGGACTACGCCATGCCGCGTGCCGAGCACGCCCCCGACTTTCTGTTCGAAACACGCAATGTGCCGTGCAAAACAAATCCGCTCGGCGTCAAAGGGGCGGGTGAAGCCGGCGCCATCGGCTCGTGCCCGGCGATCATGAACGCGATCGTTGATGCGCTTTGGCGCAGTCATCGGGTGCGGCACGTCGATATGCCGGCTACGCCGCGACGGGTCTGGGAGGCGATCAAAACAGCCCAAAAACCCCAGATTTGACTAGGGAATCTCGCGATCACAAATTCGTGATCAGGCCTCCTTCGGGGTCCTCAGGGACGCCGGAATAAGGCCTTGTAACTGGTGTTTGCCGGAGACTGGAAAAAGCTTGAAGGGAGGACTGGGATGAAAATTGTTTCCGCCTTCGCGGCGGTCGTAATTCTTGCCTTGGGCACGACCGCAGTCTCGAGCCAGCAGGACCCGATCGCCGCCCGAAAAGCGATGATGAAGTCCAATGGGCAGGCTGCCGGAAGCCTGGCAAAGATGGTCAAAGGGGAAGCCCCGTTTGATCTGCCGACCGCTCAAAAGGCTTTTGCAACTTTTGAAGACGCCGCTGCGAAGATGCCCGCACTTTTCCCCGACAATTCAAAGATAGGTGGAGAAACGACGGCTGCGCCGAAAATCTGGGAAGACACGGCAGACTTCAAGGCCAGGTTTGTCAAGTTCGGCAATGACGCAAAGGCTGCAAATGCGTCCGTGAAGGACCTCGACACGCTTAAGGCGGCCTTTCCTGAACTCGCCAAGAACTGCGGCGGATGCCACGAGCTTTACCGCATCAAGAAAAGCTGAGTTTGATCGCTGATTCGAAACGAGGGCGGGCCGTCCAAAAAGGACGTTCCGCCCTTTCGTTTGGCGCAAAAACCGCCAAAATAGCTCTGCCGGAGAATTCAAAATGCCGCGCAAGCTTGCTGTCGTCGGGGTTGTGGTCATTGTCGCGCTTGCGCTGGCGGCATTCTGGTTTCTGACAATCCCGGAAACGATCTCCGCGAGCGCGCTGGCGCCGCACACACCCGATCTCGCCAACGGCAAGACGATGTTCAACGCGGGCGGTTGCACGTCGTGTCACGCGATTCCGAAACAGGAGGATAAGACAAAACTCGGTGGCGGGCTTGCATTGGGCTCGCCGTTTGGCAGGTTCTACGTTCCCAACATTTCCTCCGATCGTACCGATGGCATAGGCGCCTGGAGCGAAGCGCAATTCGTCACCGCCATGGTCAAAGGCACGTCACCGACGGGCGAGCATCTGTTCCCGGCGTTTCCCTACACGTCGTATCAGCGCATGACGCTCGACGACATTCGTGACCTCTTTGCCTATCTGAAGACATTGCCGCCTGTGACCGGCAAGGTGCGCGATCATGCCTTGCCGTTTCCATTCAATATCCGTCGCACGCTCGGGCTCTGGAAGTTTCTGTTTCTCGACGGCCGGCCTTTCACACCGGATCCTTCTCAATCGACGCAATGGAATCGCGGGTCGTATCTCGTGAACGCTCCGGGACACTGCGCGGAGTGTCACTCCCCGCGCAATATGCTCGGGGCGGTCAAACGGAACCTGCGTTTCACCGGAGGGCCTGCTCCCGACGGGCAGGGAGGCGTTCCCAACATCACACAGCAAAAGCTCAAGAACTGGACTGTAAAAGACATCGCCGACACGCTCACGACCGGCATGACTCCGGATGCGGACTTTGTCGGCGGCTCCATGGTCGAGGTCGTGCGCAATACGTCGCAATTGAGTGTGGCCGATCGCGAGGCCATGGCGACCTACATCAAATCGTTGCCGGCCGCCGGGGGCTCGGCTTCCGGAAAATAGACGCGGATATTTCCGACGATCGTCGTAATGTATGGCGAATCGTCGGCCCGCCCATGTACCCCCTCAAAGCTATCGGTCTCAAACTGATTTCTGCGTTGCTGTTTGCGGCAATGTCCGCCCTGGTGCGCTTACTGGGCGACGTTGCGCCGATCGGCCAGATGGTGTTTTTCCGCAGCGCCTTCGCGATCGTTCCGGTCGTGGTCATCTATGCGTTTCGCGGCGAGCTGGCCTCGGCGGTGCGCACGAGCCGGCCGCTCGGGCAGCTTGGGCGCGGGTCGCTCAGCGTCTGCGGCATGTTCAGCAATTTCTCGGCGTTGACCCGACTGCCGCTCGCCGACGCAACGGCGATCTCGTTTGCGTCTCCGCTCATTACGGTCGCGCTTGCCGCTGTCATTCTGAAAGAGCGCGTGCGCGTCTATCGCTGGACGGCGGTCATCGTTGGCTTTTTCGGGGTGATCGTGATGCTCATCCCGCATTTTGAACTGAGCCACTACGCCGCGGCCGGCGTCGCATCGACCGCCGCGGCGGGGTCGGTGCTCGCGCTGACGTCGGCAGTCTGCAATGCCGGGACTGTCATTCAAACACGGCGCCTGACGCAGAGCGAAACCACCTCATCGATCGTGTTCTATTTCTCGCTGATCTGCGCGATTGCGGGGGCGCTGACGCTGCCATTCGCCTGGCATTCGCCGACTTGGCGTGAACTGATGGCGCTCGTTTCGCTCGGATTTCTCGGCGGCCTTGCGCATATCTTTCTGACCGAAAGCTACCGCTACGCGGCGGCCTCGGTCGTCGCACCCTTCGACTATTCATCGATGTTGTGGGCGCTGCTTCTTGGCTACTGGCTGTTCGGCGAACTGCCGGAGAAGCTGGTCTACCTGGGTGCGGCTATCGTTACCGGCGCGGGGCTCTTCGTGATCTGGCGCGAACGCCAGCTTGGCGTACAGCGCGCCCGGGCCGCGGAAGGCCCACCGCAAGCCACGTAAGCGGCACCTTACTGACGCGCACGCCTGTGCCTGCCATTGCGACCTGGCTTCAGGCCCGCCAATTCGCGGGTCGAGGGCATGCGCATATCAGTGACGCGTTCGTCACGTGCGAGATTTTCGATGATGTTGAGCAAGACGCCGCGCGTGGCGGCGATGTCGTTTGAGCGCACCCCGCGCACGGCAATCCGGTTGACCTCCTCGGCGAGCGGCACGAGCTTCTCTTGCAGCCGCCGGCCTTTCGCGGTGAGCAGCACGTAAACTTTCTTGCGATCGCCGCCGCGCTTGCGGCGGGTCACGTAACCCAGGCGCTCCATTGCATTCAGCGCCGAAAAGGTTGTCGGCTCCATCACGCCGGCCTGCTCACTCAATTCGCGCTGGGTCAAGCCGTCGCCCTCCCACAGAATGCGCAGGAACGTCCAGTGTCCGAATGAAACGGAGTGCTCGGCCAATCGCATCTGCAGTGCGCGCACGAGCGCTCGCGTCGCATCCTTCACCAGATGCGCCAGTCGATCGTCCGGGACTGCTTCGCGCCAGTGGCGCAGGATCGTTTCTGTATCCGGGGAGGGGCGCGTCATTTGCCCACCTGATGGCTCAGGCGCACGTCGGATTTTTCGCGCGACGATTGCAGGATCGCCAGCAGGACTTCCAGCGTGGCCATGGCCCAGGCGCCGTCGTGGAGCGGCGGCTGGCCCATAACGACCGCGTCATAGAGTTCGTCGATCACTTCAACGCGCGGGATCTTCGGCATCGGCAAAGGATCGAGCTGGGCCGATCCGTTCTGGTAGACCATCACGCCATTGGGGAGCGCGCGCAGATCGGCGTGCTCACAGCTCACCAGCAATGTGCCGAAATTCTGGTGCGCAAGATCCTGCCCCGCGGAGGGGCGGAAGTCCGGGCCTCCGTAATTGCGTGCGTTCTTGAATGCGACTTCATCTTGCTGATTGTCGAAACGGTGCCGCGGCGGACCGGCGTAAGGCGTCTTCTTCTGCCCCACCTCGCCGATCCAGCCCTGGAACTCATCCGAATCGAAGTTGCCGTAACCGCTGTATGTCAGAGATGCGAAGGCCCCGTTCTCGAACGTGAGCAACGCCGCATAGGCGCCTTCAGTCGGTCGCGTTCTGTCCCAGGCCCCGGTTGCGGCACGTACGCTCGCGACGCGACCGCCGCCGAGCAGACGCACAATGTCGACCTGGTGTGCCGCCTGGTTGAATATGGCGCCGCCGCCTAACGCCGTGTCGAGTTCCTCGGGGCGGCGCGGGCGGTACAGGTAGTCCGTGTAGTTGATCGCATTGATCATGCGCGCGTTGCCATACCGGCCGCTGTCGATCAGTCCGCGCAAGTGACGTACCGGCGCATCGAAAGAATGGCTGTGGCCAACGACAAGGTGCACACCTGCGCCGCGGGCGGCGTCGATGATCGCGGCGCATTCTTGCAAGGTCAGCGCCATCGGTTTCTCGATGAGCAGATGTTTGCGATGCTGAGCGGCGAGCGCCGCATGCCCGGCGTGCCACTGGTGCGGCGTCGCCACGTAAATCACCTCGACGGCCGGATCAACACAAAGTTCTTCAACTGTTGTGTAAGCGTTAGCGGAAAATTCCTCGGCAAAACGTTGTCGTGCCTCGGCGCGCGTATCAGCCGCCGCCACCAGGCTGACGCGCGGGTCGGCCTTAAAGGTCGGCAGCATCACGGCAAATGCGCGTCCAAGTCCGGCGACGCCGATGCGCAGTTTACGTTTACTCGCAGTGCTCAAGCGCCAACCCTCGACAAGATCACGGACATTCTCTACTCTCATCTTAGATATCTAAGAAAGAGCGCGCGACAGGATTTTGCAACCGCGCCGGAGGAAGCGCCGCCATGATGACCGCCGAGGAAAACGACCTACTGTGTCGCGTCGAAGGCGACGCGCCGATGGGACAGATCATGCGCCGTCACTGGATCGCGGCCTGCCTCTCCGAGGAGGTCGCCGAGCCGGATGGCGCTCCGATCAAAGTTCGACTGCTAGGCGAGGATCTCGTCGTATTTCGCGATAGCCAGGGCCGCGTTGGCGTTCTCGACGAGTACTGTTCGCACCGGCGCGCGTCGCTGGTATTTGCACGCAACGAGGAGTGCGGCCTGCGTTGCCTCTATCACGGCTGGAAATTCGACGTTGAAGGCAACGTCGTGGAAATGGCGTCCGAGCCCGCCAACAGCCTCATTCCTGAACGGGTCAAGCACAAAGCCTATCCCGCACGTGAAGCAGGCGGGTTTGTCTGGGCCTACATGGGGCCGCCCGAAGAAATGCGCGAGTTCGAGGCGCCGGCTTTTGCGCCGACTGCCGATGCACGCGTCAGTGCGACGAAAGTACGGGTCCGCTGCAATTGGGCGCAGATCCTCGAAGGGCAGATCGATTCAGCGCATTCATCGAGTCTGCACTCGTCCGATATGGTGCCCGCGCAGGTCGACGGCGCCAAGGCGACGGAAGCCAACTGGCTTCGGCCATCGACCGACAAGGCCCCGCGATTTCAGATCGAGCGAACAAGTTACGGATTTCGCTACGCCGCGATCCGGCGTCCGATCATGAACGAAGCGACGCACGACTATATCCGCACCACGGTCTACATCGCTCCGTTCACCGCGCTCATCCCGCCGAACAATGTTCACAATGTTGCGACATTGCTCACACCGGAAGATGACCACAACACGATCTTCTATTTCATCGCGTGGAATGGTGCCGACAAAACCGGAATCGATGCCGATGCCTGGCGCAAATTCAACGTGCTGCAGTGGGGCGTCGACGTCGACAAAAATTTTGACGGCATTCGCACGCGCGCCAATCTCTATGGTCAGGACCGCGCCGCGATGAGAGAGGGCAATTTCACCGGCATCAGCGGTATCCCAAACCAGGATATCGCGATGTGGGAGTCGATGGGCCCGATCAGCGATCGCTCGAAGGAACGGGTTGGCGCCAGTGATGTCGCGGTGGTTGCGTTCCGGCGTTTGATGGTCGAAGCGGCCCGCACGATGCAAAATAGGGGACAGGCGATCGGCAAGACCGAACCGCACGTCACGCACGCGACCATCAGCTCGTATGAAGGCGTGGTATCAAAGACCACGAACTGGAGAAGTCTTGGCGGCGGCAGCGAGGCGCCACTCGAGCGCGTTGCCAAACAAACACAAGCCGCAAAATAGCGGCAAAGAAACTCAGGGAGGATAAAATGAGGAAGCGTTCCCTCGCATGCGCAATCGCTGCTTTGACCGTGTTCACGGCGACGGCGTCGGCGCACGACAAGGTGAAGCTCGCCATAGGCCAGCGCGGCAACTGGGATACGTCGGTGTCCGAGATTGGTCAGCTCGCTGGAATCTTCGGTAAGCACGAGCTCGAGCTTGAGATCATCTATACCAACGGCGCCGGCGAAACCCAGCAAGCGGTCATTTCAGGCAGCGTCGACATCGGCATCGCTGCAGGCGTGATGGGCGTGCTGAGCGCCTATTCGAAAGGCGCGCCGGTGCGCGTGATTGGCGCCGAGACGACGGGCGCAAATGATCTCTACTGGTACGTGAAGGCGGATTCGCCGATCAAGACGTTGAAGGATACCGACGGAAAGACGCTTGCCTACTCGACGAATGGCTCATCGACGCATGGCATCGTCACGGCCTTCATGAAGCAATATCAGTTGAAGGCGACGCCCACCGCGATGGGTGGTCCGGCGGCAAATCTGACGGCGGTCATGTCAGGGCAGATCGACGTCGGCTGGGCCGCGCCGCCATTCGGACTGGATCAGCTGGATCAAAAGCAGATCCGCACCATCGCGACTGGCAACGATGCCGATGCCTTTAAAGGGCAGACGGTGCGTCTGAATATCGTCAATGCCGACTATCTGAAAGCTCACCCGGATGTGGTGGACCGCTACATGAAAGCCTATCGTGAAACCGTGAATTTCATGTACACGGATCCGGCCGCGCTGAAGATCTATGCGGACTGGCTCAAGATCAGCGAAGCCAAGGCAAAGCGCACGCGCGATGACTTCTTCCCGCGCTCTGCGGTCGAGCCGGACAAGATTGTCGGCCTCGATACAATTGTGAAGGACGCTGTCGCACTGAAATTCACGGCGACTGAGCTGACCCAACCTCAGCTCAATGACCTGATCCGGATTCCGCCGCGATAGGGTTTCAGGCCTGAAACGCCTTGAAGGTGATGATGGTGTGTGTGTCCTTGATGCCGGGGATGCACTGCACCTTCTCGTTGACGAAGTGGCCGATATCGGTCCCGCTGTCGACGTAGAATTTCACCAGAAGGTCGAAGTCGCCGGCGGTGGAATAGACCTCGGACGCGATTTCCGCTTCGGCCAACTGGTTGGCCACTTGGTAGGATTTTCCAAGCTCGCATTTGATCTGCACGAAAAACGGGGTCATCGGACTCTCCAAGGCTGGCCTGCAATCCAGCAAAAACAGGGGTAGCTGGCAAGGCGGCTGGGGCGGGCGCTCTTGCGTTGGGGCCGCGTGCGGATTACGTATTCGTGCAGCAATCTCGTGGGGTGTCCGGCATTTGCCGGGCTGAGAGGCGTCAGCCAACCCAACGAACCTGATCCGGGTCATGCCGGCGGAGGGACCAGAGATGCATCACCCGCAAGCAGCATCGCGCAGGAGCGTCGCGCAAGGCGCGGCCGAGATTTTGGCGCGTCTCCGCGTCCGCCGTCCGCGCGTACACTGCATCACAAACACGGTGGCACAGAATTTCACAGCCAACGCGCTGCTGGCGGCCGGGTGCGTGCCCTCAATGACCGTGTCGGTGGAAGAAGTCGGCTCTTTCGTCTCCGGCGCACAGGGGCTTCTGGTTAATCTCGGCACTTTCGACAAGGAACGGCGCCAGGCGATGGGGATCGCGGTTGATACCGCGCGATCGAACGCACTGCCCTGGGCGCTCGATCCCGTATTCGTCGACCGGGCTCCGACGCGCGCTGCCTTCGCGCGTGAGCTGATCGCGCAGCGTCCTACGGTCATCCGGCTCAATCATGCTGAATTTTCGACACTCGCTGGCAGCAAGCCATCGCCCGATGCGGTGGCAGCCTATGCGCGCGCCTGCCAGACCGTGGTCGGACTTTCCGGTGAATCCGATCTTGTCAGTGATGGTGAGCGGACCGCTTCGATCGCGAACGGGCATTCCTTGATGGGCCGGGTGACTGCAATGGGGTGTGCTGGTTCGGCGCTGGGCGTGGCGTGTCTTGCAATTGAGCCGGATGCCTTTGTCGCCACGGCTGCGGCATTGCTGATCCTCAATATCGCCGGCGAACTTGCGGCGGAGAAATCCACCGGGCCCGGCAGTTTCGCAACCTCGATCATCGACGCACTCTACAATCTCGATGGGCCCACGCTCATCGAGCGCGCAAAGGTGAGCTGATGGACGTTGACCTGCGCCTCTATGCTCTCATTGATCCCGCGGTGGCCGGCGGCCGTATGCTGACAGATCTCGCGCGACGCATTGCGGGCAGTGCGACTCTGGTGCAATTGCGCGACAAGCACGATTCGACCCGAGCCATGGTGGAAGAAGCGCGCGCGTTGCGCGCCGTACTTGAGCCGAACAATATTCCGCTTCTGGTCAACGATCGCGTTGACGTTGCGCTCGCGGCGGAAGCGGATGGTGTGCATATCGGGCAGGACGACATGGCGCCTGACGATGCCCGATTGCTGCTGGGCCGCAGTGCCATCATCGGATTGAGCATCAAGACCGTCGAGCAGGCGAAAGTCGCGCCGCTCGATGTGCTCGATTATGTCGCGATCGGCGGGGTGTATGGCACAACATCGAAGGACAATACGGCGGCGCCGATCGGCATTGATGGCCTGCGCACGATCGTGCAGGTCATCCGTGCACGCGATCCGCACTATCCCATCTGCGCCATTGCCGGCATCAATTCCACCAATGCGGCCGACGTCATTGCGGCGGGCGCAGACGGTGTCGCCGTGATCTCCGCACTATCGCTTGCGTCCGATCCGGCAGCGGCGGCGCAGGATTTGCGCGCAGTGGTCGACAGCGGTCTTGCGCGGCGAGGGCGGTTATGACCGCGATCGCGCTCACCATTGCCGGATCGGATTCGAGCGGCGGGGCGGGTATCCAGGCCGATCTCAAGACATTCGCCGCGCTGGGCGTCTATGGCGCGTCCGTCATAACGGCATTGACTGCGCAGAATACGCAAGGAGTACACGGCATTCACGACGTGCCGGCTGATTTCATCCGCGCGCAGATCGATGCCGTGTTTTCCGATCTCGATGTTGCGGCGGTGAAAATCGGCATGTTGTCGCAGGTGGCAACCATCGAAGCCGTGGCGCAAGGGCTCGCTGCTCACAGTGCAAGGAATATTGTGCTCGATCCGGTGATGGTCGCGACATCCGGCGATCGATTGCTCGCGCCCGAGGCGGTTGAAGCGCTGCGCAAGAAACTCGTTCCCCGCGCGCTGGTGGTCACGCCCAATCTTCCCGAGGCTGCGGTGCTCGTCGGTGCCTCGGTTGCGCGCAACGAGCGGGAGATGGAAATTCAGGCGCGCGAAATTCTCGCGCTTGGCGCGCGCAACGTGCTCATCAAGGGCGGGCACGGTGCCGGCGATGAAAGCGTCGATCTTCTGATCGGGGAGGGTGACGTCGTGCGCTTATCTGCAAAGCGTATCGCAACGACAAGCCTGCACGGCACGGGCTGCACGCTGTCGTCCGCAATCGCGGCGGGCCTCGCGCGAGGGCTCGATCTCACGAGCGCGGCCGAAGCAGCCAAGGCCTACGTCACCGGCGCGATCGCCGCTGCGCGGGATCTTCGCATCGGCCACGGACACGGGCCGCTGCATCATTTTCATGCGACATGGAGAGAGTCATGACGACGCGACGGACATTCATCGGCGCTGGCGCCGCCGTTCTCGCAGCGCCGGCGGTCGCGCGAGCGCAAACGCAGAAGTGGCGCATGGTCACGTCGTGGCCGAAACGTCTGCCGGGGCCGGGCATGTCGGCCGAGCGTATCGCCGAGCGCATTCGTGTGCTATCCGGCGGCAGGATCGACATCACGGTGCACGCGGCCGGCGAGGTCGTGCCCGCATTCGAAGTGCTCGACGCCGTCGCCGACGGTGTCGCCGAGATCGCCCATACCGCCGCCTTCTACTGGCAGGGCAAAATGCCCGCCGCCACCTTTTTCACTACGGTGCCGGGGGGGCTGACGCCCGGCGAGCACGTCGCCTGGGTCGACGCCGGCGGCGGCCAGGCGCTGTGGGACGAACTCTACGCCCCCTTCGGCGTGAAGCCCTTCATGGGGGGCAATACCGGCGTCTGCATGGGCGGCTGGTTCCGCCGCGAAATCAGAAGCCTCGCCGACCTGCGCGGCCTCAAACTGCGAACGCTCGGCCTCGGCGGCGAAGTCTACCGCCGTCTCGGCGCAACGCCGCAGACCACGCCGCCCGCGGAAATCCTGGTCAGCCTGCAATCCGGCGTGATCGACGGCGCCGAATTCGTCGGCCCCGGCACCGACATCGCGCTCGGCCTCTATCGCGTCGCTCCGCTTTACTATTATCCCGGCTTCAACAAGCCGAACGGCACCGGCGAATGCATCGTCTCGCTGAAAATCTGGAACGCGCTGCCTGACGACCTCAAGGCCATCATCGCGCACGCGTGCGCCGCGGAAGCAAATTACGCGCTCGCCGAGATGGAGCGGCTGAACGCGCAGGCGCTCGAGGTGCTGGTGAACGAGCACAAAGTAAAGCTCACGCCGTTCCCCGAAGACCTGATCGCCGCCGCGCGCAAGCAGGCCAACGACGTTGTCGGCGAACTCGCCGGCCGCAACGCCATCACCGCCAAGGTGCATGCGTCCTACGCGGCGTTCCGCGAACGCACCGCGCCATGGTCGCGCATCTCGATCGAATCCGTGCTGCGCGCGCGCGGCGCGTAAAGTTCCACCATACAGCCAGTGCTTGCCCGTGAAAGGGCACGCTTGCTAAAACTGACGGCATCGTCGGGGATCCTGGCCAGCATCAATGCGCCGCAGTCTGTCGCTCCGTTTGCGGCTCGCCATATTGGTCGCCGGCACGATCCTGCCGCTGATCGGCTTTGCCGCGGCCATCGTCTATCAGCACTACCGACAGGACCAGCGCGACGCCTTCGCCCGCGTGCTGCAGAACACGCGGAGCATCCAGCTCGTGCTCGACCGCGAGATGCAGGGCATCGTCTCCGGCCTCACGGTTCTCGCCGGTTCGGACTCATTGTCGCGTGGCGATTTCGAAGGCTTCCGCTCGCGTGCGAAGGCTTTTCTGGCGCAGTTTCCTGACGCCCCATCGATCGTGATCGGCGATCGCGAGGGCCGGCAGGTGTTCAACTCCAGCAGGCCACCCGGCGAGGCTTTGCCGCCGCGCGTGCGCCGTGAGAGCCGCCAGCAGGTGTTCCAGACCGGCAAGCCTGTCTTCTCTGAACTTTTCACCGGCTCGGTCTCGAACCGCCCGATCGTCACGGTGACGGTGCCCGTGCTCCGCGACGGCGTGGTCGTCTACGACCTGTCGTTCGATCCGCCGCTGGAAATCTTCCAACGCATCATCGAACAGCAGAAGCCGGGCGAAGACTGGACGATTTCCATCTTCGACCAGCAGGGCGTGAACTTCGCGCGCGTGCCGAACCCGCAGGGCACGGTGGGACGTGAAGCCTCGCCCAGCCTGTTTGCCGTGATTTTCAGCGCCAAAGAAGGCCAGGCGCGTACGACCTCGCTCGAGGGCGTGCCGCTGCTCACCGCGTTCGTCCATTCTGATCTGACCGGCTGGATCTCCGCGGCCGGCATCGCTGAAAAAACGCTGGTCGCGCCGGCAGTGCGCTCGTTTCTGCTGACGGCCGCGATCGGCATTGCGATGCTCGGCATCGGGCTCGCCTTCGCCGTGCGTATGGCGACGACGATTGCGCGCGGGGAACGCTGCACAATCTGCTGATCGATGAAATCAATCATCGGGTGAAGAATACGCTCGCGACCGTCCAGTCGCTCGCCACGCAGACCTTCCGTGATGGCACCGATCCGGCATCGCGTGCCAAGTTCGGCGCGCGCCTCGTCTCGCTGGGGCGGGCGCATGACGTGCTCAGCGCCAAGAAGTGGGAAGGCGCCGACGTCAGGGACGTCGTCAACACGACGCTCGAACCCTTCGCCAGCGCCAATCCCGACCGCATCGTCGCCGACGGACCTTCGGTCCCGATGTCATCGCGTACCGTCGTGATGCTCTCGCTTGTCCTGCATGAGCTTGCGACCAACGCGTCGAAATACGGTGCGCTGTCGGGACCCGGCGGCCGCGTGACGGTGAGCTGGATGATCAGCCCGGTCGACAAAGTGAAACTGTACTGGCGTGAAACCGGTGGCCCACCGGTTGAAAAGCCCCAGCACGCGGGATTTGGTTCGACGCTGATCGAAAAGGGCTTCGCTGCGCAAGTCGGCGGGTCAGCGACGCTGCGATTTGAACCCGATGGGCTGACCTGCGCGCTGGAATTTCCGCCGAACTGAGCATCCGCACCCCTGTTGCCGAGCCCGCGTGCGCGGGCTATGCGAGTCGTGTTGTCACTTTGATTGGCTTCGCTGTTTTTCGTCCGGAGACGTTCAAAGGAGGTACACGTGCCTGAATCCGTTTACAAAATCATCACGTTGGTTGGAACCAGCACCGAGTCCTGGGACAAGGCGGCCAAAGCCGCCGTGGAGAGAGCGAGCAAATCGTTGAGAGATTTGCGAATCGCGGAGATTGTCGAGCTGGACATGCAGCTCAACAAAGGGAAGGTCGAAGCCTATCGCGCCAAAGTGCGGGTCTCGTTCAAGTTCGAAGGCGACTAGACAGCGATCCTGCCGACGAACGGCGTGTACAGGAAAATATTCCTTGACAGCGTAACGCTGGGCGGATAGCTTTGCCTTAAGTTTGGCGGCCGCACGCATGCGCGTGTGGCCGCTTTCCTTTTTCATTCAGACAAACGGATTTTGGAGCTTCGCAAATGGCGAAACGAACGCGCGCGCCCGCGCGCCGCGGCCGGACCTCCGGCAGGAAACCGCGCAAACCACCCGGCAAAGCACTTCACAAGACGCCCGCGCAAGATCCACCGGACACCCGCTCACCACGTTCGCGCCGGCCGACATACACGCCGGAACTGCTGGCACAAGCGCGTCATGATTTCGAGCACACCGAGCGATCAAAGGAGAGCATCGCGTTCGACCTCGGCGTCGCACGCTCCACGCTGACCAACATGGCGGCGCACGAAGGCTGGCAGCGTTTCGTGCCGCCGCCGCGCGGCCTGCCACCCGCGATGCATCTACGGCGCGAAGTCGAGATGCTCGAAGCGAGCGTGACAGCGCCCCCGCCGCAAAATATTTCGCCCGTCACAACGAACGGGCAGGGGACGATGCCGGCGATCGGCGACACCGTCGAGCGGCTCTATCGTGCGGTGCGCGAGGAACTGGCGGCGGTGGAAAGCCTGCGCGCGCGGCTGAAAAGCGAGCCGCAGAGCACGCAGGATGCCGAGCGCACCGCGCGCACACTCTCGAGCCTCACCGAAACCTTGCAGAAACTGCAGCGCCTGAAATGCGCCGTTCCCAATACAGGATCCCATGATGACGACTTGCCTGCCGATATCGATGAATTCCGTAACGAGCTTGCGCGACGCATTGAAGCATTTGTCGCAAGCCGGATTGGTCGCGGAGATGCTGAGCGACCCGCGGATCTTCCGCTCCATGTCACGGTTGGCGAGTGACTTCATCACGCTTGCTCACCCGCATCAGGAGCCGCCGCAGCGCGCGAACGTCGGCGATCATTGGACGACCTGGCTGATGCTGGGTGGCCGTGGCGCCGGCAAGACAAGACTGGGCGCCGAATGGGTGCGGGCGATGGCGCATGGTGTCAGCCCTTATGCCGAGAGGCGATCGCTGCAGATCGCGCTCGTCGGTGAAACCGAGCACGACGTACGCGAGGTGATGATCGAGGGCCCCGCGGGTCTTCTGCAAATCTCGCCGCGTCGCGAACGCCCGGAGTGGACCGCTTCGCGCCGGCGGCTGGAATGGCCGAATGGGGCGGTCGGCTTCACTTTTTCCGCGGAAGATCCCGAACAGCTGCGCGGGCCGCAATTCGATGCCGCGTGGTGCGACGAGCTCGCCAAATGGCGTCACGTCGATGCAACGTTCGACATGCTGCAATTCGGCCTGCGCCTGGGGCAACGCCCGCGCCAACTCATCACCACCACGCCGCGGCCCATACCGCTGATCAAGCGTCTCATCGCCGATCCGCGCACCGCCGTCACGCGGGCCTCGACGCATGCCAATGCCGCGCATCTGTCGCCGGCATTTCTCGACGAAGTGCTTGCCCGCTATTCGGGAACGCGGCTCGGCCGGCAGGAGATCGATGGCGAAATCATCGAGGAGCGCGTCGATGCATTGTGGACGCGCGCGCTCATCGAGGCGTCGCGCGTTGCCTGCGCGCCGCCGCTCATGCGTATCGTCATCGGTATTGATCCTCCCGGCTCCGCGCGTCCCGGCGCCGATGCTTGCGGCATTGTCGCCGCCGGCATGGCCGAGGACGGGCGCATCTACGTGCTCGAGGATGCGACCGTTGCCGGCCTTTCACCTTCCGGCTGGGCCACGAAGGCCGTGGCGGCGTTCCACAGGCTCAAGGCAGACGCCATGGTCGCCGAGGTCAACATGGGAGGGGACATGGTGCGCGCCGTGCTGGCGCAGGTCGATCCGGCAATCCCGCTGCGCACCGTGCACGCAACGCGCGGCAAGTGGGTGCGTGCCGAGCCCGTCGCCCTGATGTACCAGCAGCGCAAGATCAGGCATGTCGATCCGCCGATGCAGGCGCTCGAGGACGAGATGTGTGATTTCGGCATCAGCGGGCTTTCTTCGGGCGCTTCGCCGGACCGTCTCGATGCGCTCGTCTGGGCGGTGACCGAGCTCGTCGCGCGCGGCATGCGCGGTCCACGGGTCAGACTTCTTTGAGGAGAATTGGTGATACGCTGCCGGTCGATGGCGGCGCTTCCATCGGAATATCCACGCCCGTGGGGGTTTCATACCAATAACCAAAGTGGGGAGGGACAATATGAAAAAATCGGTTGTTGCATCCGTGGCTGTTTCGATCAGTGCCGCTGTGCTGCTGGCGGCCAACATCGTCATGGCGAATACGCCAAGCCAGCCGCCGCATCAGGTGTTCCATGAAGGCGACCTCAAGCTCGAGAGCGGCGAGGTCATCAAGGATTTTTCGATTTCATATGTCACGCATGGCACGCTGAACGCCAAAAAATCGAATGCGATTTTGATGGTCACGGCGGTCGGCGGAAATCATCATCGGATTGATTTCATGATCGGGCCGGGCAAGGCGCTCGATACCGACAAATATTTCATCATTGCGACTGACGCCATCTCCAATGGCTTTACGACCTCGCCGAGCAATTCGAAGGCGCAGCCACGGATGCAGTTCCCCAAATTCACGATCCGCGACATGGTGGAATCGCAGTACCGGCTCCTGAAAGAGAAGTTCGGGATCGACCATGTCGTGGCTGTCGTTGGCCCATCGATGGGCGGCATGCAGGTTCTGCAGTGGGGCGTCAGCCATCCCGAGATGATGGACGGTCTCGTCGCAATGGTGCCGCTCGCCAAGACGCCGGCGTGGACGGTGGCTGTTCTCGAGACCACCCGCAGGGCCATCATGCTCGATCCCGCGTGGAATGGCGGGGATTACACCGCGATCCCGGAGAAAGGCGTGCGGCTGTGGCGCGATATCCTCAATCTGCTGGCGGCGCGAACGCCCGACATGTACCAGGCGCAGTTCAAGAACGGGATGGATATCCTGCCGTGGATGACGCAGCAGGAAGATGCGGCGATGAAGGTCTTCGACGCGAACGACTGGATCTACCAGACCTGGGCTTATGAGAAGCACGATGTCGGCACGACGTCGGGTTTCAACGGCGACACCGAGAAAGCCCTCGGTTCGATCAAGGCGAAGACCCTGGTCCTCATTGGCACCAAGGATCTGCTCAATCCGGAATTCGAGCCGCAAGCGGCCGCGCGCGCCATCAAGGATGTGCGCGTGGTCACGATCTCTCCCGGCACGGTGACCGGTCACGCGTCGGCCGGCGGGGCAATTCCGGCCGATGTCGAGTTTCTCAACCGCGAGGCCGGGGCATTTCTCGACACCGTGACCGACAATGGCAAGAAGCTGAACTGAATCGGCGTGTCGAGCGCGCCACGCGGCTCCCGTCGGGGTCGCGTCGGCGCAGTTGTCTGGCGCGCAAATTCTGCGATAGCCTTTCTCCACGCGGAGGGTTCGCATGAAGCGGCGGGAATTTCTCGGCATGCTCGCTGCAGGCGTGGCGGCAAGGCCGGATCTTGCATTTGCCCAACAAAATCAGGCTCCGAAGCGGGTCGGATTCCTGGCCCATCAGCCGCACCCGCCCGTCCAGCGGTTTCGCGAAAAGTTGCGTGCGCTCGGGTGGACCGAGGGCAAGAACCTCATCGTCGAGTATCGCTACGCCGAAGGCCGCGATGATCGCTTTCCCGCATTTGCGGCGGAGCTTGTGGCGATGCCAGTGGACGTTCTGGTTGCGTGGGGCAGCCCGGCCGCATTCGCCGCCAAGCGCGCGACGACGACGATTCCGATTCTGATCGGTGCGGCTGGCGATGTCGTGAATATCGGTCTTATTTCCAATCTTGCCAGACCCGATGCAAACCTCACGGGATTCGTGGCGTTGAACGTCGAACTTGAAAGCAAACGTCTCGAATTGCTCAAGGAGGCCGTCCCGCATTTGTCGCGGGTCACGATTCTCGCAAATCCCGCCAACCCGCTGAATCAGTTCAACGTGGAGACCGCGCGTCAGGCAGCCGGGAAGCTCGGCCTGACAATCGACGTCGTCGAAACGCAAGGCGCCGCGGGCATTGAAAACGCACTCACGAAAGTCAAGGAAACGCGTCCTGATGCCGTTTTGCTCGCATCCGACACGTTGATGCTGAGCAAGCGAAAAGAGATCACAGACTTCATGGCTGAAAACCGCATTCCCGCGATCTATCCGTTCAACGAGTATGCAGGCGTTGGCGGCCTGTTCATCTACGGCGCCAATATTTCCGTCCTGTTCGAACGCGCGGCCGAATATCTGGACAGGCTGTTGAAGGGCGAGAAGGTCGGCAACTTGCCGGTCCAACAGGCGACGACGTTCGAGTTGATCGTCAATACAAAAACGGCGGCGGCGCTCGGGCTTGCCGTTCCGCCCAATATCCTGCTGCGTGCGGATGAAGTGATCGAATAGTGTTTTCAACCTCTCGTCGCAGCCGCACTCAAAAATTGAGACCAAATTTACGAAGCAAAGTCCCGGTTTCGACTATTGTCGGCCGCGAAAGCGCTAAAAATACGCAAAAAGGGCGTGTGCCGGTGGCTGAAAACATTATCGCGTCAGGCCTCGAGCAGTCGGGAACACCACGTGCCACCTGGCAAAAGCGTTCGGTTCTCCTGCCAATCCTCACGGCCATCCTGGCCGCCGGAATTTTTGCCGCGGATACGTTGACCAACCTGGAGATTGCCGTTCCGGTTTTTTACGTCGCCGTTGTATTGATCGCTGTGCGCTTCTGCGACAGGCGCGGCGTGATCCTCGTCGCCGCCGGATGCATCGGGCTGACGATCCTCAGCAGCTTTTTCACGGGAAGCGAAATCAGACAAACCGGTTTGGTCAATACGGCGATCAGCATCCTCGTTGTCGGGCTTACGACGTTTCTCGCGCTGAAAATCGAATCGGCGACCTACACTGCGAAAACGCTGATGGAAGCCGACCAGCTGCGCGATGCCTTGATCGGCTCCGTTTCGCACGAACTGCGCACGCCGCTGGCATCGATTTTGGGCGGGGTGTCGATCATGGCCGAGATGCCGACGATCACCAAGGATCCGCGTCTGGCATCGCTGGCGAGCGGAATCCGCGATGAAGCCATGCGGCTGAACAGCGACATTCAAAATCTGCTCGATGCGGCGCTGATTTCGAGCCAGGGGCTTCATTCGCGACGTGACTGGACCGATCCGACCGACATCATCGACACGGCGGTCGAACGCATGCGGCGCCGTTTTTCCGATCGCCGCATAACGTTGAGCCTCGGCAGCAATCTCCCGCTCGTGCACATCGACCCCGTCCTGGTCGAGCAGGCGCTGAGCCAGATCATCGCCAACGCCGCAAAATTCTCGCTTCCGCCATCGGCCATCGAGGTCGCGGCCTTCGTCAAGGACGGAGAATTGCTGATTTCGGTGCAGGATGATGGCGTCGGCCTGACCGCCGAAGAGAAAACCAAGCTTTCCGACCGGTTTTACCGTGGCCAGCGTCACATCGGCAAAATCCCCGGCTCGGGATTGGGCCTGTGGGTTGCCAACACTTTCATCGTGAGCAGTGGCGGGAAACTCGAAGCCTCAAGTCCCGGCGAGAGCCAGGGGACGACGATACGGGTCGTGTTTCCGATTTCCCAGTACACCGATGATAACGAAGCCGCGATGCAGGAGGCGTAACGTCTTCCCAAAACAGAAAGAGAGGCCGCATTTCGGCGGCCTCTCAACGGGACTTCCTCGCACGAGCGCTAAGCCGCCTTCGATTTTTGAACGGCCATTGCGGCCGTGCGGATGACATCGATGACGAGGCTTGGCTTCGACAGCATCGGAACGTGGCTGCTGTCGGCCTCATAGGTGGTCGCGTTCATGCGCTTTGCGCAGAAGCGTTCCAGTTCCGGTTGAACGGTTTGGTCGTTCTTTGCCACGATGTACCAGCTCGGCTTCGATTTCCAGGCCGTGCCGGCCATCTTCTGATCGAAGAGGTTCGCCGCCGGTACACCTTGGGTCGCCCAGACAAGTTGCTGCTCCTCCTTGGATAAATCACCCGCAAAATTGCCGATGCCATCCGGGCGCAGCCATACGCGTCCTTCCGCGACCTCGATGTGTGAGAATACCGGCGTGGCGGGAAATTTGTTGATCAGGCTCTGGGACGTTTCGTCTTCATCCGGGGCAAGCGCGGCGATGTAGACTAGGCCGGCAACACGTTTGTCGGCGCCGGCGGCGGTGATCACGGTTCCACCGTAGGAATGGCCAACGAGAATGGCCGGGCTCGTCACGCGTCCCAGCGCGCGTTTTACGGCCGCAACGTCACCTTCGAGAGTATCGAGGCTGTTTTGGGCAGCAATCACTTCGTGACCGTCTGCCTGAAGAGCGGGAATAACTTTGCTGAAGCATGAGCCATCGGCCCAGAGTCCGTGGGCGAACACGATGCTCGGTTTGGTCTGCGTTGGCATGTCGACTCCTTACTGCATTTGGAATTGCACCCGCACATTAGCGTGACCACAAGCGACAGCAGTGTGGCGGACGTCGTAGTATTTATTCAGAATATATTCTGCGGCGGTATCCTGACGCCGACGCAAGCATTCAAGGTTTGACTCTTTGGGAGCTGAACATGTCGGCGAAACTGCGCTGCCGCATTTTGCGGCAACTGATGATCATTGCGGCGATGTTTTTTGCCGGCCTTGCCGCCGGTCCGGCTCCAGCCCAGGAGGCCCGCGATGCGATCGGCACGGTCAGTCGCATACAGGGAGATGCGAGTGGAACCCGCGGGGGAGCTACTCAGGCGCTCGGCCTGAATGCTTCCGTTAGTGTCAACGAAAGCGTGTCGACTGGTGCGGCGGGACGGCTGGAAATCACTTTCAAGGACAACACGCGCGTGACACTTGGCGAGAACGCGCGGCTGACGCTCGACCGGTATATCTTCAATCCAGCCACGAAACGCAGGATGGTCAGATTGAAAGTGGTCGGGGCCTTCCGTTTCATTTCCGGAAAAGTGGCGAATGTGGCGCGATCCGACGTGAAAATAACGACGCCTGTCGCGAGCGTCGGCGTTCGCGGAACGGATTTCTGGGCGGGACCGATCGATGATCTGGCGCTTGGCGTGTTCCTCATGGAAGGCGCCGTGCAGGTGTCGAACGCCGCGGGTACCCGGACGCTCGATCAACCGGGGCAGGGCACCAACATCGGGGCGCCGGGGAAAGCGCCGGGCCTCGTCACACTCTGGCCGCAAGCCAAGATCGATCGCGCCATGGCGACTGTCGCATTCCGATAATGCCTACTTTTTCTCGAGGAAATCGCGGATCGCTTTCACCGTGGCGTCCGGCTGCTCTTCCATGATCCAGTGTCCGGAATTCGCGATGATGCCACCTTCGACATTGGTGCCGACCTCGCGCATGATCGCGGCCTGCTGTGCTCCGAACGATTTCTCGGCACCCAGCGCCAAAATCGGCATGGTCAGCTTGCCTTTGCTCGCGAACGCCTTGTTGTCGGATGCGTCCTGAGAAAAGGCCGCGAATTGATTGAACGCGGCGTGCATGGCGCCGGGCCGCGCGTAGATTTTGGCGTAATGCCGGCGCGTCGCTTCGTCGATCGCTTTGGGATTCGCCGACAGTTCGTTCCAGAACCGATCGAGATAAATGCGCTCGCGGCCTTTCACCAGCCGGTCGACATCCGGACCGCGGAAATTGAAATGCCACAGCAGGGGACTCTTGAGAATCTCGTCCCATGGACCAATGCCCGGTAAAGGCGCGTCGATGATGACCCAGCGCGTAATGCGATCGGGGTATTGCGCGGCGAGCGCGTATCCGACCATGTTGCCGATGTCGTGTGTGACGAGGTCGGCTTTCTGCACATTGAGCGTGTCCATCACGCGCGCAATGTCCTGCGCCTGCGTTTTCTTGTCGTAACCGCTGTCCGGATAGGACGACAGGCCCATGCCGCGCAGGTCAGGGACGATGATCGTGTGATCCTTCGCGAGCGCCGCGGCCAGTGGCGCCCACATGTCGCCGGTATCGCCAAAGCCGTGCAACATCACCACTGCGGGCCCTTTTCCTCCGACCCGCACGTGAATCGTTGCACCATCCGTTTTGATGTCTTGTGTCCGGAACCCTGGAGGAAACGGGCGGACTGCCGCGGATGCTGACAGCACCAGGGCAAAAGCCCCGATCGCCGCCAGCATTATCTTCATTGGTATCGCTGATACTTTACGCATGACTCAATTATGGCATTTCCTCACGAGTGACAGTAGTGCGTACACCCTTCACAGCTGCCAGGTCTTGAGCAACTTCCGTGCCGTGCCAAAATTGCCGAGATGATAAACAGATGCCTTGGCCGGTGAGAACGTGAAGTCATCGAACTTCTCGTCGAGCAGCTTCTTCAGGTAGTCCTGCGAGGCGAGGCCAATGGTCACGTGCGGGTTGAACTTCTTGCCCGTTTCATCCGGGACGAAGTGCGCCACGTAATCTATGGTCGGTTGATTGATCTCGGGGTCTTTCTTCGTCGTGACGAACGCCGATGCGGTGCCCGTCTCCACCGTGAATGGGCTGATGGCGTCGACCAGTTTCTGTTGATACCGGATGAGGTCATCGGTCGGCTCGATAACAATCCCGGCAAGGCCGATATTTTTCCAGGGTAGATAATAGTATTTGTACGCCTTTAGCTTCCAGGTGGTCGGCTTCTCCGTGGCCAGAACTTTGCCAACCGCGTCGTAGACTTTGTTCAGGTCCTGCGTTTTGACATACCGCTGCAGACACGAGATGTGCGGTTGGTGCTCCTTGCCCAAAGCAAAGCCTTCGGGGAAGTTCTTGCGCAGGCGCTTGTTGGCAGCCACCGCGTGCCGGATCATCGTCGCGTCGGGGTCGAGCAGCGTGTCAATCGCGGTGATTGAGGCTGACCCTGCGGCGCCAGCTGGTTGCCCACCACCCGCCTGCGCGAGGGCAGGGGATTTATGAAGGACGACAGCCCCGGCGACTGAACCAAGAAATGCTGTCAATACGGCGCGTCTGTCATGCTTGTGCATAGCGAACTCCGTTTAGCGACACGGTGAAAGCCGCCCAAGCGAATATTGACAGCGGGCCTGTGGGAGTAAATTGCCCCAAGGGGCATCGATGCCAAACGCGGTGTTGGCTCTTATCAACAACCGTATTGTCTAAGTTGTCTGCGAGTTGTCAGGGGCGCATGCTCTTGTGGCATGGTCGATGATTCGCACCAGCACGCCGAGAACGCTGCGGCCATCCTTAAGGTGGCTTACTGCCGTGATGGCGTCGATGTAGCGATGCAGGCAGCGATCCACATGATCTCTATCGCCGCCGCTCTCCTTACAAGTGAATCCGGCCCGGATGAATCGCGCCGTATCTTGCAGATTATCGGTGAAGTGCAGGGAAAAGCATCCTGAACACGCCACTAGAGCGATACTAAACAGCCATAGGCTCGGCGTGAGGATGCGGATGCGTGTTCGCTCCGCACCCTCTGTGTTCAATTGTACAAAGAAGATTCAATACTTCGAACGTTGGACTCGGTTATGTCTACCGAGTCTTTGCAACTTCCATCCGACCGGCCACGGCATCAAGTACGGCCAATTCTGCCTGTTCGACTGCGGCGATGGCGTAGTCGACCGCGAGGCCGGCTTCCCACTCGAGGTGATCGGCGCGCTTTTCAGCAAACTTTACGTCAAGGTCTTGCTTCTTCTGAGCAATACCTTCCTTTATCGACTGCAGGTCATTGGAAACCTTCGTCTGAAACGCGTTCCATTTCTTCGCGGCAGCATCTCCTGCTGATTTCACGCTGTCGCCCGCAGACTTGATGTCGCGATTTACCTTTTCGGCGGCCGCCGTTGCGGCAGCGCGCGCCTGCTCCCTGCGTGCCAGTACTTTGTCGTGCGCTTCCTTCTGCGCGGCGCTGACAGCATCCTCTGCATGCTTTGCGCGGACTGATAAATCAGCGAGTTGTTCGGAAAGTTTGGCCATGATTCGCTCCTGAAAAGGCTACCCCCGCCCCAAGAGCTTCACACTGCAACTATAAAAGGGTTGGCTACCGTTTAAATTGGACCATGGGGCAACAGTTATCCGTTTGCCACGTTTCAACTTTGGCAGCCAACGTCCGCTTTGAGTCGCAAGCCGGCGTGTGCGACGTAGCGAGCAATCTGCTGGAGCCCGGAAGCGGACGAATGGCTCAGAAAGCAAAGCGGCAGGCCCTTGGTGGAGGGCCTACCGTTCGAAAACCTGCCGATATCGACTCTACTGACCCGGACGGTTCTTGATCATCTCCTCAACCTTGGCCTTTACAGCTTCAAGGTTGAACGAAGCCGGAGCCTGCATTGGCGGAAACTCGACCGCCGTTTGCGCCAATTGTCCGACGTACTGCTGGACCATCACGAACCGCCAGAACTCTCTGGCGAAAAAGTCGTTCATGTATCCACCGCCCAAATGATTCAAACTCTCGCCGCGAACTGACGGCGTGCGTTCGAACGGATCCTGACGGATGTTGACCATCATGGGCATGTCAGTGGTGATCTTTTCGCCAGGCCAGCCATACGGCTGCTGGAAGAACGTGAACTTGAAGTCATCGAGACGAAGAGCGCCCAACGCCGCGCCGCCGAAATAGAAGATTTCGTGACGTTTGGTCGGGCCCTTTCCGGTTATCAGATCCATCTGATTGTAGCCATCCAGATGGTTCTTGTAGGTCCGGTCGCCCAGTTGCACACCCTTGAGAAGCTGGTCGGTAATATTCGGATTACCCGCCGCCGCCATCAGCGTGGGGAACCAGTCGAGACCCGAGATCAGGCCGTTCTCGACCGAGCCCGGTTTGACCTGACCTGGCCAGCGGATGATGGCGGGCACACGGAAGCCGCCTTCGCCGACGGTGCCCTTGGTGTTCTTGAACGGCGTCATGCCGCCATCCGGCCATGTGAAGACCTCGGCACCGTTGTCTGTCGTGAAGATGACGATGGTGTTGTTGGCCTCACCGATGTCTTCAAGTTTTTTCATCAGTGCGCCAACGCTGTCATCCAGCTGCGCCATGCCGGCTTCTTCCAGGCCGTAGTTCGTCTGATTGTTCTGCAGCGACTTGTATTTTTCGGACAGGAACGTCCAGACGTGCATGCGCGTCGTGTTGTGCCACACGAAGAATGGCTTGCCGTCGCGCTTGGCCTTGTCCATGAAGTCGCCCGACGCCTTCACCAGCACTTCATCGAACGTCGTCATGTCGTACTTTGCCTTCAGGAAAGGCAGGTCGTGCATGTTCGGCACGTTCGACATGTTCGGGAACGGAGGCAGCGGACCTTCATCGACGATCCGTTGCTTGCCGATCTTGCCCCACCGCGGCATTTCGGTCGGGTCATCCCTATCGGTTGCGTAGGTGTGGACCAGGCTGCGCGGACCGTAGGTGTTGTAGAACTTCTCGTCGACGGGGAACGAATACCAATACGGATCCGACATAGCGTCGAGGTGGTACAGATATCCAAAAAATTCATCGAAGCCGTGCAAGGTCGGAAGGAATTTGTTCAGGTCTCCAAGGTGGTTCTTGCCGAACTGCCCGGTGGCATAGCCTTGCGCCTTCAGAGCGGTGGCCAGCGTCACTGCCTGCGCCGGCAAACCGACGTCGGCGCCAGCCTGGCCGACCGTCGTCAGGCCAGTCCGGATCGGCAATTCGCCCGTGATGAAGTTTGCACGACCTGCCGTGCAGCTGGCTTCAGCATAGTAGTCCGTGAAGCGCATACCTTCGGACGCGAGCCTGTCGAGGTTCGGCGTTTTCCCCGACATGATGCCCTGGTGATAGGCGCCGATGTTGAACCAACCGACATCGTCACCCATGATCACGAGGATATTCGGCCTGCGCTGCTGCTGTTGTTGCGCGGCGGCAGGCAGGATCGTCATCGTTGTGGCAAGGAACAGCGACGCAAAGACGAGCGAGATTTGTCTGCTGGAAGTCATGATGTGTCGTCCTTCGGAAGGGTCACGCCCGCGGCAATTTGCCGTAGAAGCGCCGGGGAAAATATTGCCCTTTAGGGAAGGTCGCAGGGAGTAACGGGGTCCGCTCTGTGGTTGGGTTGGGGCCCGCAATTGCCCGAAATCGCGTCGCGTCGTTGCAACTCCCGAGGCTCGGACACCCAATGGTAGCAACCCGGGGTGGTGCCGCGGGCGTCCGCTTTGGTTCACATGTTTGCACGGGCCATAAAAATTGATGCCGTGCGCGTCACTTTGGCGTTACTTAGCTTCACTTGGCGTCGTGAAAAATAATGCCGAGAGTGTGGCGCATACCGCTGCGGACGCGGCTCACACCATGCCGAAGATTGACGCGATATTCGCCCCGCGTTCCTTTGACTGGGCGATTGTGGACGGCGAATGC
>Ga0070717_10000146_pt1 | contig 52414 bp, 32 predicted proteins | sample LARL113metaG_FD_71366 | JGI IMG/M metagenome (GOLD analysis project Ga0070717, IMG submission 71366) | Corn, switchgrass and miscanthus rhizosphere microbial communities from Kellogg Biological Station, Michigan, USA - LAR L11-3 metaG | ecosystem: Host-associated > Plants > Roots > Rhizosphere ...
TGGGAGGCGGCACCATCAACGCGAACGTAGTGAATGAAGGGCTGATCTCCGCCACGGGCGCTGCGACCTTCGCCATCACCGGAAACCTGACCAATGCCTCGACCGGGACGATCCAGTTGACCCGCGGCGCAGGCCTCACGGTCACCAACGGCACGTTCACCAACACTGGCCTCTTCGACGTGATCACCGCGGGAACGACGCCCACGCTTCCGGCGACAGGCACAGTGCTGGACGCGAATTCCCTCCGACCCACGGAATTCGTTTATCATCCGGGCGCTCCGGTGACGCTGAAAATGATGATCTACACCGGTCACTCCTATCAGCTTCAGCGCACCTTGAATCTGACCTCGGGCGGCTGGCAGAATGCCGGTGGCTCGGTCGATGGCACCGGCAGCGTCTTCACCTTCAACGACGCCACGCCTCCGACCGAAGCGCGGTTCTTCTATCGCGTGGTGGTCGATCCGTGATCGCCGGCAGACTCTCCTCGACGGCTAAGTCTTGAGCTTGATCACACGCGCGCCTTCATCGGGCGCGCGTGTTTGCTTTATGGATACGAACTCCAGTTGGTATAATCGTGTTCTCGCCTTCCGTGACAGATGAAGGCATCGGAAAGCGCCGCGGGGACGCGCCGCTCTACCATAAGACCGCTTCAGGACAGACGGCCGTGCGGTTGGTGAAGGCGTTTTGTCTCGAGTGGGTGGATACAAAGCTATCTTCGCTCCACCCTTCCAGCGAGGCCTCTCGATCCTTTAGGGCGAATCCAACGACACGAGCTCCTCGGCTTTTGACGCGAGCAACATGAAAATAAAGGTCGCTCCACAGCCCGCGCCATCGCTGTAGGCGGAAAGGAGGGCGCCCATTCCCTGCGCGGCGAGGACACTCGAACGCAGGCCAAATCCGTGGCCCTCTTTGCGGGTGGTGAAGCCGTGCGAAAAGATCCGACTCAGGTTTTCCGGCGGAATACCCACTCCGTTGTCCGATACACTGATAGAAACACGGTCGTGTTCGTTGGATTCGATCGAAAGGGTGATGATTTTTTCCGGATTCGAAGCCCGACCCACCGACTGGACCGCATTTTGGATCAGGTTGATCAGCACCTGGAGCGCGCGGTGCTTGTTGGCCAAAACCTTTTCCGTCGAACGATAATCCCGAATCACCCGAACGCCCTGCTGCTTCCATTCGTTCTCCGTGATCCGCAGGGCATCGTCGACCAGATCCGCTGCGTTAATACGTTCGATCGCGCCTGCGCTCAAGGCGTCTTCCTGCTGCAGTTTGATCACCTTGGCCGCATGTTCGATGCTGCTTTCCAAGGTGTGGCTGATCGCAACCAGTTGCCTCCTTTCTTCATTCAAAGAACGAGCGAGGGCTTTCAACTCCTCGGCCCCGGAAATCGTCTCGGTCAAGGTCACAAGTCGAGGCGTGCTCATGCCGCGTAGCCCTTCGATCATCATCTGGGAAGAAAGGCTTACCGCGGTGATAACGTTGGATACGTTGTGCAAAACGCCGCTAGCGACCTCGGCCTCGCCCACGATCCGGGAGGTTTCCACGAGCTTACGTTGCGCTTTTTCCAGGGCCTCTTCCATCTTCCGCGTGCGCGTGATGTCACGGGCAATACCAAAGGTCCCGATCACCGCGCCGCCCGGCCCACGGACCGGCATCTTGCTGGAAATGGTCCAGGATTCATGGCCGTCGGGCCAAGTGAGTTTCTGCAGTTTGCCCACCACGGAAACGCCCGTATTCATAATCTCGATCTCCTCCGCGTGAGCCAGCCGAGCATGTTCCTCGCTGAAGAGGTCGGCATCGGACAAGCCAATCATCTGATCGGCGTTGTCGAACCCGTGAAGGAAGGCCTTGTATTCACTAACGAGAATGAAGCGGGAGTCGCGGTCTTTAAAATACAGGGTTTCCGGAATCCCCTGGAGAAGGCACTTCAGAAGAAAGGGCGCGATTTCGTCCATGGAAGGTAGATCCGATGTAATGGGATTTTCGTTACGTGTACTCCCTGCACGCGAACTCACCGCGGTCATAGTCAGTGTCAATTATCCCTCAGGGAGAGAAGAACTTGAGCACGACCCTGTGCCTTTTTCCAGGCGATGGCGAACTTTAACGTGCGGCCATGAATGACGGGCAGAAAACTCGTCCACCACAAGCGGACGACAGAAAGACAAAACCTAGATGGTCCCGGAAAATAAAAAACGGCGAACGCGCAGAGCACGTTCGCCGCCGAGCCGAAAGAAGATGAAGGGTCTGATTTACTGAGGAACCAAGGTGAACACGTCCGGCGCCAGAATCCGGGTGCGCGAGATACGTCCAGCAACCGTCAGCCTAATCCGATGCGTGCTGCCGGTGGCAAACGTGACCTTGGCTACGTTGACCGTGACAAAGGCCGGACTGCCGGCTTCCTCGATCAGGCTGCCAACCGTCACGCCGTCGACTGCCACGCTGTTGCGAGCGCGATTGGTGTCGGCGCGGAAACCGAACCGCAGTTGATAAGTCCCGGCCGGAATCAGGGGCGTAGTGAACTCGATGGAGTCGCCCCCGCCAAAGGAACGGAACTCCAGATATTGCCCACCACTCGCGCCCGTCGCGCTCAGCACGGTGACCGTGCCACTGGTGATGGTGCGCGGCATGCTCTCGGCTTCGAGCACTACGGAACCGGTCTGCGGAATCGAGATCGTGTAGGTCGCACTCGCGACCGCACTGGTGGTGAGGCCGGTCTTGTATGCGATCGCTTTGAGCGTGGTGGTGGCGTTCACCGGGATCGGTCCGGCATAGACTGTGCCGTTGGTGGTGCTCGGGGTGGTGCCGTTAACGGTATAGCGAATGGTCGCTCCCGTGGTAGCAGTGGTGATCGAGACACTCTGCGCCTTGGTATAGCTGCCGCCCGCGGGGCTGAAGAGCGGAGTGGCCACCGTGCCAGGGGTGCTCGTGCCGGCGATCTTGGACAACTCCGCCGCACCGAGGAGGAAGAGACCGTATCCAAAATCTCCGGACCGATTGCTTGTCCCGGTCGTCCCACTGACCGTGGTGTCGTTATAGTCGAGCGGCTGCCGATCGGACGGCTTCGAACCGGTGTCCTGGAGATATCCCAGCATGCCAGTGTCGGGATGGACGCAAACCGTCATCAAGCCGTTCCAAGCCTTGGCAATGGCCGGGGAATAGGTAGCGGAATCGAGGATACCGGTGCGCACGCCATAGGCCAAGCCGTACAAGAAGCAGGAAGTGCCGGTAGCCTCAGGTCCCGGATAGGTGGTGGCGTTGGCCAAGTCGACCCGCCATAAACCATCGGCCCGCTGGACCGGAAGCAGTGCGGCCGCCTCTTGTTGAAAATTCGCCAGGTACTCCGCGTAGTGGGGATCGGAAGAAGGCAAGGCTTGCAGCACTTTGGCCAAGGCAATGAAGGCCCAACCATTGCCGCGCGACCAGTAGGTCTTCGGACTCTTCTGCGTCGTGTCCCGGTACCAGAGGTGATCGGTGGTGTTCCAGAGAGTCAGTCCGCTGTTTTGCGCGGTCTTGGCGTGGAGGAACAATTGATACATCTGCTCGGCAATCGCCGGTTTGCCTTCCAGCACGGAGATTCCGGCGAAGCTCGGCATCGCCATATTGAGCGTATCGACGTACCCAAAGGTGGAATACCCGGAGGAACCGAGACTCGCCTGATAATCGATATCGGACTTGATGTGCTGGATGATGGCGGGATTGGTGCTGCCTCCGAGCTTATATAGTTTAATATATACTTCGCCGCAGGCGATGCTATCCGGCGTGGTGGTGGTATCCGAGGCGTTGAGCACGTATTTGTGCTGGGCGCCCCAGTTGCTCACATAATCGAGGTAGGCTTGATTTCCCGTGGCATTATAAGCCTCGAAGAAACCATTCATCAAGGTGGCTCCGGTCCATTGAACAACCGGAACACCGGGCTTCCAGGGATCATTGGTCAGCCAATAATTGGCCACCTTGTTGAGTCCGTCCGTCACTTCCTGCTTGGAAGGAAGCGACTGGGCTCCAGCGCGAAGGCCGGGCAGAATAAACAATGCAGAGTATAGAGTCGCGCGTGCGACGGCGATCACACGGCGAGGCCGTGCGGCTAACATCGTGGTCATGGGGGTACGGGATTGAACTGAAGAACGAGACAACGGCCGAGATAAGCGGCCGGGCGGGTGGTGCGGGCAGGTGCGTGCCCTTAGGGCCTATGACGAGGCAACCTTATTATACAAAAGCAATCCTCCAGATCAGCTTGCGTCATCGGAGCGTAAGACTGCACCCCACTTGCCCTCGCTAATATCATTTTCGAACCGGTCGCTCATACGTTATAGCAATCGCGGCCCGCGGGATCCAAAGGGCTCAAGAGTAAGCGGAACGTGCCGACTTTTACTCTTCGAGTTTAACCGCGACTTTCCAGCCAAGATAGACACCGACAATACTTCCGACCCCGCTAAGGACAAAGCAACCGAGGATCTCCCAACCGAGCCGCTCGCCCAGCGCCCAGCCAACGTATCCACCGACCGAGGTGCCAACGAAAATACAGAGCTTTCTCACAGCAGAAGTATCGGCACGTTCTGCCGTCAGGCGACAGAGAATTGACTCCGGCGCGGGCACCGCCGCTGCGGGTGGGCGAGGGTCTTCCAAATCCCGGCGGACCGAAGCTCGACGTGATGCCTATGTCCTGCAAATGTGTAGGCACAAGGCAGTCTGTTATACCGTTGGTTGAGCAGTCTTTCCTTCCTCCGTGCTGTTCCCCCCTTTTTCTCCGCCTAAAGCCAGCGCCCGGTCCTGCTGGCGTTTTATTTTCGCCGCTGCCTGGGCTTTGTCGGGAGGGCTCACGCTCGTCCATGGAGCCGCCTCCCCTGCGGTGCCGATCGATAGCTTTGTGCGGATCTCCGACGACGAGGGGCTGGCTCATTCCGACGTCCGCGCGATCGCTCAAGATCACGAGGGCTTCCTCTGGTTTGGCCTGAGACTGGGAGGATTGACCCGCTATGACGGTTATGAATTGAAGGTTCACCAGCACGACCCGGCCAATCCTCGTTCGATTGGAAATCGAGTGATCTGGTGCCTGCTGGTCGATCGGCGAGGAACGGTCTGGATCGGAACGGAAGGCGGGCTCGACCGATACGATCGTGTCACCGATTCGTTCATACATTATCGCCACGACGAGGCGCAGCCTCAATCGGTGGCCAACAACGTCGTCACCTGCCTTCACGAGGATTCCTCCGGGCGAATTTGGGTGGGGACGCGCGGCGGTTTGAGTCGTCTGGACGATTTGGAGCACGGCATTTTCACCACCTTTCACCGGCCCCAGGTGATCGAAGGCAGCTCGGTGAAAGACACGATCCGGTCGATCACGGACGATCCCTCCACCGGGCTGCTCTGGCTCGGCACCACCGATGGCTTGGCCGCCTTCGATCCCCGAACCGGCGCTTTCGCCAGTTATCTCAACGATCCGAGCGATCCCGAGAGCCTCAGCGCCAATCCGGTGAACAAAGTCGTCCGCGGCGCCGGAGGCGTATTCTGGGCGTTGACCGATCTGGGAATCAATCGCTTCACTCCTTCCCTCGATCACATCGAACACCACGGCGTTCAACAACCGCTGCTCCGCTTTCAACGCTTTCTTCAGCCGGCGGAGGTCACGAGTTCAGGGAATAATTTTTTCCGCGATGGACTGATCGATCATCGAGGGCGCCTCTGGCTCGCGACGCGCGGAGGACTCGCGCTCTTCGATCCCGAGGGTCGCACCTTCACCTCCTATCGGCGACGGGCCGCGGTGCCGACCAGTTTGAGCGACGATCTCACTCAAGCCCTTTTCGAAGACCGTTCGGGAAATCTCTGGATCGGGACCTTCGCGGGCGGCGTCAACCGCCTGCGGAGCGAGTCCAAACCGTTCTTCATTCATCGCAACGATCCGAACAATCCCCAGAGCATCAGCGAAGACCGGATCGCCGGACTGGCCTTCGATCCTTCCGGACGGCTCTGGGCCGCGACGGTCAACGGGCTCAATCGCTTCGATGGCATCGCCTGGAAACGTTTCCTCCACGATCCGGCTGATCGCGATTCCATTCCGAGCAACGACCTCTCGACCGTGGCCGCCGCCCCCAACGGAGATGTGTGGGTGGGGACCAACTACGTGGGGCCGTATCGCTTCGACCAGCACCGGTTTTACACCTTTCCCGCACCGACCAACATGCCCGCGCCCAACGGGACTTACACCAAGACCGGGATGCAGGCCAACGCCATCTTGCCCGACGCCCACGGCGGAGCCTGGATCGGGACGCGGTCGTACGGCCTGGATTATTATTCGGAGGGACGATTCAAACACTACAGCCCCCAGGACCCGACCGACACTCAGCCGGCCCAGCCCACCGCGTTTGCCCTGCCCGGGGTGCTCTCCGGCGAAGAGGCCCTCTGGTTCGCGACGGAATCGAGCGGCCTGATTCGGCTCGACCTTCGTACCCAGAAATTCACTACGTTCAGCCCTCCCGCGGAAAACCCCGGGACCACTCGCAGCCTGCTCTGCATCACGGAAGGCCGCGACGGCGTGATCTGGCTGGGCGCGGCGGACGGTCTCCTCAAGTTCGATAGAAAAACCGAGAGTTTCGTTCGCCAATACTCCACCCGGCAGGGCCTGCCGAACAACGCGATCATGACTATCGTGCTGGATCGCCGCGGCCACGTCTGGGCCGGGACGGGCAACGGCTTGGTCGACTTCGATCCGGTGATGGAGCAATTCCGGATTTATGAGAAGCCGGATGGTCTTCCCTCCAACGTTTTCTCCCAACGCAGCGGCGCGCTCGGGCCGGACGGGCGGCTTTATTTCGGGACCCGGGCCGGCATCGTTTCGTTCCTGCCGGAAGAGCTGCGAGACAATCCGAATCCCCCTCCTGTAGTGGTGACGGAACTACGCTGGTTGGGCAGCCCGCCGCGCACCCCCAACGGCGTGCAAAATTCCGTGGTGCTCAACGTCGGTCAGACGATCCACGTCGCGCCGGGGCAGTTGGGTTTCACCCTCAAGTTCTCCGCCCTGGACTTCACCGCCCCGGAGAAAAACCGCTTCCGGTACCGTCTCGAAGGTTGGGATACAGACTGGAGTGTCGCCAGTGCCCGGGAGCGGAGTGCGACCTACACCTCGCTGCCTCCGGGCGACTACACCTTTCGGGTTCAAGCAAGCAACGCCGATCAGGTATGGAACGAACAGGGTGCAGCGGTGCAGATCTCGGTTGAGCCCTACCTCTGGCAAACGCTTTGGTTTCGTTTCGGTCTCGGTCTAGCCCTGGTCGGCTCGCTCGGCGCCGCGCTTCAGTGGCGGCTCCGGTCGGTCCGTCGCCGCAACAGCTTGCTCGAGGAACAGGTCTCGCAGCGCACCGCTCAGCTCCAGCAGGAAGTGGCGGTCCGCCATCAAGCCGAGGCGGCACTGCGGGAATCCCACACCGATCTGGAAGGCCGGGTGCAAGCGCGGACCGCCGAGCTCGCGCAGGCCAACCTCACGCTTCAGGCCGAGATTGCCGAACGCAAAAACGTCGAGGCGCAGCTCCGGCAATCCCAGAAAATGGAGGCGATTGGTCAACTTGCGGGCGGGATCGCGCACGATTTCAACAACCTCCTCACGGTGATTTTGGGCCAAAGCGAATTGCTCGGCGACACCGCGATCACACCGGAGGAGCGCGACGCGGCGGTGCGCGACATCAATGCCGCGGCCCAGCGCGCGACCAACCTGACGCGCCAGCTGCTGGTTTTCAGCCGGCACCAAGCGGTCAATCCCGTGGCGATCGATTTGAACCAAGTGGTGGCGGGGGTGAGCAAACTCCTGCGTCACGTGATCGGCGAACACATCGTGCTCGAAACCCAGTTGAGCCCGTACGCGCTCGGCGTGCGAGTGGATCCCGGCATGCTCGAGCAGGTGCTGCTCAACATGGCGGTCAACGCCCGGGACGTCATGCCTCGCGGAGGACAACTCACGATCGCGACCACGCGGGTCCATGTGACTCCGGAACAGGCGGAGCACAATCCGCAGGCGAAGACCGGCGACTACGTCTGCTTCAGCGTGAGCGACACCGGAGCGGGCATTCCCGACCATATTCTGCCGAAGATCTTCGAGCCGTTTTTTACGACCAAGGAGTCGGGCAAGGGCACAGGTCTCGGCTTGGCCATCTCCCTCGGCATCGTCCAACAGCACAGTGGGTGGATCGATGTGGACACGCGTATCAATCGAGGCACTACATTTCGGGTCTACCTCCCCAGCCACCCCATCACCGGACGGCCTCCCGCGGCCCAAGGCTCTCCCCTCTCGTCCACCGCTTCCGGCGCGACCATTCTCCTCGCGGAGGACGAGGACGCGGTGCGAAGCGTGGTCAAGCATGTATTGACCCGCCTGGGACACCGCGTGCTCGAAGCCTCCTGTGGGGCCGATGCGCTGACCTGCTGGGCCGAGCAACGCGACAACATCACGCTTTTGATCACCGACATCGTGATGCCCGGTTGGCCCGACGGCCATGAACTCGCCGCACGCCTGGCGCGGGAAAAACCGTCCCTCCGGGTCATTACGATGAGCGGTTACGATCCGAGTGAATTCGCCAAGATAGCGGAAGGAAACGTCGGTCGATCTCACCTCAGGAAACCGTTCACCGCGGAAGACTTGCTTCGCGCGATCGAGGCCACGTTGAGCAAGCCGGTGGGCTCGGCGACCTAGCGCCGTAGTTTATTTCTTCATACACCGCCCTTCACTTCGTCACCTCGTCCTGTCCGGGAGACAGATCGCCGGAATTGTAAAAATCGAGCTTTGAAGCCCCAGCCGATTCTGCGACCGCTCACGGCAGTGGGGAATGATCAGCGTTAATTACCTTCTATTAACCAACTTAGCTCGTCCGACAGTTGCGCTATAGCCTGTTTGTCAATCTATTAGGCTAAGTGTCCTCAGTCCGTTTTTAGCTTTCGGACACCCGATTAAACTCAGGCTTATTATACGCTAAGAACGAGTCTTTCCGGTGAAGTACCTTTCCGGAGGACCGATAAAGTATTTACATTACTTTTCGAGCAATGCCCATAGGTCGAACTTTTGCCGCCACGTTTCGCTTCCGTGGATGGCTGCTGCTTTGGTTGGGGTGGTCGCTGGTCTCATTGGTAGAGACCGGGGTCGCAGCGGAGGTCGTTTCGCCGTCACCATCGTCGGCTCAACCGATCAACACCCTGGCGGCCTATCGTGAAGCGGAAACCTCGGAAGGCAAAGACCAGCCCCACCCGATCGACTTGGACTTGGTGGTCAACTACTTCGATCCGGCCTGGAATCTGTTGTGGGTCGAATCCCACGGAGTGACCCGCTCCTTTCCGCTCTCGGCCAAACCACCGGCTTTACGAACCGGTCAACACCTCAGGCTCACGGGAACGATCATTCCCGAGGAAGGCCTGAGCGCTGACCGAGTTAAGGTTTCTCTGCTCGCCGAAAACAATCTCGCCGCCCCGGTGCGGGGCCAGCTCGATCGCATGGAAGGGAAGGACGGCCGGATCGTGGCGGTGGAAGGGTTGGTCGAGCGTCAATTTGAGCCGGATCCGAATCACCTCGTCCTGGACATCATCACCGACTGCCGCAAAGCCACGTGTCATATTTGGCACGACGGCACTTCGCGTTTGCCGCAACTTCAGGGCTCCATTGTCCGCGTGGAAGGAGCCTTCGTGGGGCGTTTCGACCCCGCGCATCGCCTGATCGCAATCGATCTCTGGGTCAGCGAACTGCCGCGCGTCACTCCGCTCACCACGCTCGCGACCGACACCCGATTCGCTCAACCGAAGACGCCGATTCGGGACCTGGGTCAGGTGGGCGAGCAGGCTTTGGTTCACTTGACCGGCACGGTTCAGGCGTATGAACCAGGTCACCGGCTGGTCGTACGCGACGACTCCGGCTCCCTCGCCCTGGAAACCGAACAGACCGAAACCATTCGCACGGGCGAGGCCGTTGAAGTCATCGGGTACACCGAAAAACGCGACGCAGAGTGGACCTTGCGCGACTTGTTTTTCCGCCCACAGATCAGCGCCTCGCCCGAAAAAGCGCTCAGCAACGAGGATACGCCGTCGTCCAAACTCACCCGGGTCCAAGACGTTCTCCAGCTGGGGCTCGAGGGAGCGGAGCAGGGCCGCCTCGTGGAACTCACCGGCGTGGTGACCTTCGCGCACCCCGACTGGCGGATGTTTTTTCTCAATGACAACGGCGCCAGTGTCTTGGTCTCGCTGACCGATACCCACATGCTCCTGCCCGAGACCGGAACAACGGTTTCAGTTAAAGGAAAGACCGCGACCGGCACGTACTCGCCGACCGTCCAGGCGGTCGAGGTGAGGTCCTCGGCCAAGCAGCCCATGCCTCGCGCAAAAGCGGTCACTCTCCCGCAGGCCCTGACCGGCAACGAAGACGGACAATGGGTGGAGATGACCGGCAACTTGCGCCAGGTCGAGGTCCTCGACGGCTGGCTCAAAATCCGGCTGACTGCGCCCACCGGCGATTTTTTAATCAGTATTCCAGGCACGGATACACCAAAAATCGCGCTCGGCTCACTGGTTCGCATTCGCGGCATCTGCTCGGTGTGGACCCTGAATAACACCCATCGGATGGGCGGGTTTTTTCTTTTCTCACCTTCGATTTCCCAACTTGAAGAAATAAAAACCACGGAAACCAACAGCAGCGCACCCCTCACCGTGGTGGAACAGGTGATCCAGCTCCGTCCCGAGGAAACCAACCGCGCACGACCGGTTAATTTGAGTGGTGTGGTGACGTTTGCCCACACGGAAAAACGCACGTTTTTTCTCAACGATTCCAGCGGCGGTATTCTCATTTCGGTGACGGATCCAGACACCACTTTCCCGCGCTCAGGAATGCTGGTGGCGGTCAAAGGCGTGACCGCGAGCGGTCTGTTTGCTCCCAGCGTCGTGGCTCGCGAGGTCTCGGTCGAAGGCAACGGCGACCTGCCCGCCGCGCGGATCGTCTCGCTCGAACAAGCCCTGACCGGCGCGGAAGAATCTCAGTGGGTCGAGATGCGGGGAACGCTTCGCCAGATCGAGGACAAAAAAGACTGGTATCTTCTCACCCTCACCGCCTCGGCCGGCGAATTCACGGTCAGCATACCGATGGGGGACACGGCGCCTCCCGCTATCGGCTCTTACCTGCGGGTGCGCGGCGTCTGCGTGGCTTGGCCCAACGGGAAAAACCAATTAGGCGGAATTTTTCTTTTCACGCCGTCGCTGCGCCACATTGAAGTCAAGGAGGCCGCTCCGGCCGATCCGTTCTCCGCCCCAGAAGAATCGATCAGCCAACTCCAGAGTTACCGCGTGCAGCCGGTACAGCAGCAACAGGTGCGGATCCGCGGCACCGTCCTTCACCACGTTCCAGGACGTTATCTCTTCGTTGAAAACACGACGGGCGTGGTTCGCGCCTTGAGCCGCGACACGAGCAAGCTCACTCCGGGCGATCAGGTGGATGTCGTCGGCGTGCCCGGTCGAGAAGGCCACCAGTTTGTGGTCCGCGGTGCAGTTTACCGTCGCATTGGAGGCGGGCCGGTGCCCCAGCCGGTCCACCCTCGGGGCGGTTTGAAACTCGATCCGAAACTCGACGGCCACCTCGCCAAAATCACCGGGACCCTGCTCGACTTGAAGTCGCGCCCCGAAGATGCCCGCCTTTTCATCCAGGCCGGCGCCGCGGTCTACGAAGTTGTATCCGAAATCCCCCTACCCGCTCGATTCGCCGATGCCTGGGCGCCCGGAAGCGTGGTCGAAGTCACCGGCCTGTATCACATCGAGTACAACGAATACGACCAACCGGTTCAATTTTCCCTTCAACTTCGCTCGCCTCAGGACCTCACCGTGCTGCAGCTTCCGCCCTGGTGGACCGCTGGCCGCGCCTTGGCTTGCCTCGGCATTATCGGCGCCTGTCTGGTGCTCGGTCTGACCTGGGCGGCCGCCCTGCGTCGACGGGTGCAGCACCAAACCGCGATGATCCGAGCCCAGCTCGAGAAGGAGGCCAACCTCGAGGCCCGAAACCGCGACATCATCGACAACGCGAGCGATTTTATTTTCACCACCGACTTGGCGGGAAAATTCACTTCCTTTAATCCCGCCGGCGAACGAATCACCGGATACACCCAGCAGGATGCCTTGCAACTCACCATCCGCGACTTGATCGACCCGGAAGATGCGGCCAGCGGCACCGCACTTTTATCCCTCGCTCTTGCTCCCGAACAGAACACCACGGCGCGTTTCGAGACCCGGTTCAAGACCCGCGACGGCCGCTCGATCTGGATGGAAACCAGCGCGCGTTTGGTCGTCGATGCCGGCCGGCCGAGCGGTCTTCTGGGCGTGGCCCGCGATATCACCGAGCGTAAGCAACTCGAAGACGAATTGAAGCGGGCCCGGAACGCCGCCGAAGCCAACACCCAGGCCAAGAGCGCGTTTTTGGCCAACATGAGCCACGAAATCCGCACTCCCATGAGCGGAGTGATCGGGATGACGAATTTACTTTTGGATACACCTTTGCGCTCTGACCAGCGCGAGTTCGCCGAGACGATCCACAGCAGCGCGGAAGCCTTGCTGACCATCCTGAACGACATCCTCGATTTCTCGAAAATCGAGGCGGGCAAACTCCAATTCGAGGCGATCGATTTCGATCTCGTCTCCCAAATCGACGATTCCCTCAGCCTGCTCGCCGCCCGGGCAGTCGCGAAACAGATCGAACTCGCGGCCGACATTTCTCCCGCCCTCCCTCGTTTTCTCCGTGGCGACCCCGGTCGCATCCGTCAAGTCCTGCTCAATCTCCTGGGCAATGCGGTGAAATTCACCGAGAAAGGCGAAGTCGTCCTGACCGTTTCCCACGATTCCGAGACCGAGACGGACGCGCTCATCCGTATCGAAGTCACTGATACCGGCATGGGCATGAGCCCGGCCGCGCAAGAGCAGCTCTTCCGTCCTTTCACCCAGGCGGACTCCTCCACCACCCGCAAATTCGGCGGCACGGGGCTGGGCTTGGCCATCAGCAAACAGATCATCGAATTGATGGGCGGCCAAATCGGAGTGCGCAGCGAGGTCGGCCGCGGTTCGACCTTCTGGTTCACCCTTCGTTTGGAAAAACAACCTGCGGCCATCATTCCCGCGCCCTTGCCGGAGCTCGCGTCCGTCGCCGGCGTGCGCGTCCTCGCGGTCGACGACAATGCGACCAACCGGAAGATCATCCGCCACTACCTCGAAGCCTGGCAGATGCGGTGCGTCACCGCTTCGTCCGGTCCCGAAGCCCTCAATCTGGCCGCGGCGGCCGTCGCCAGCGGAGATCCCTATCGCGTGATGTTGCTCGACTATCACATGCTGGGGATGGACGGACTCGCCTTGACCAAGGCGATCCGGGAGAACCACGCCTACGATGGCGTCCCCATCTTGCTCCTCACCTCGCTTGATCGCCGCTTCACCCGCGAAGAGCTGACCCAGGTCGGCGTCGGCAAGGTATTGATCAAACCACTACGACAGGGCGATCTGCAGAAATCGATTCTGCGGTTGCTGGGAGAATCGGCCGAGGTGGAAACCCGTCCTCCCCTCCCGACCGCCGCAACCATGCCGGCCACTCTCGTGCCCGCCGCCGCTGAGGTCCCGGCCAACTCGCCCAAGGTTCGCGTGATCGTGGCCGAAGATAACCTGGTCAACCAACGCATCATTCAGCTGCAGTTGAAGAAACTCGGCGTCAAAGCCGACCTCGCCACCAGCGGACGCGATCTCCTCGCGGCGTTGGAAAACAATCCCTACGATCTCGTCTTCATGGATTGCCAGATGCCCGAGATGGATGGTTACGAAGCCACCCGACTTCTCCGGGCCAGCGGCCGGTTTCCCGAGCTGCGTATCATCGCCATGACCGCGAATACGATGCAGGGCGATCGCGAGAAATGCCTGGCTTGCGGAATGGACGACTATCTGAGCAAGCCCACTCGACCGGAAGATCTGCGAGACACGCTCTTGCGCTGGGCACCCTCGCTCGAGGGAATCGCTAGCACCCCTCGAAGCAATTCCAGCTCTTCCGTCTAGTCAGAGGGAAACGCTCCAGGCCTCGCCGTGCGGGGCCCCATTCACCCCACCCTTTTGAGTAGGCCTAAGCGCCTTCTTGCGTGGGGAACCTCCGCTTTATCAGCAACAAAGGAGAGCGTTGGGCTGGACTTGAGCGCAAGGTTGGCCGGAAAATGCCCAACTTAAGACATTGGTTTCCCCGCGCCCCTGAGGTAAACTTTGCGACCCTCTCCTGCAGGTGGAGCGGCTTTTCGCGACCCCATCACACGCGACCAGCTTAACCTGTCGTCCAACCCACATCCCCTCCTCGACCTCAATGTATATTCGAAAACTCGTTAGCATCACCGCCGCCGCTCTCGCCCTCGCCGGTTCAATCAAGGCGTCCGCGCCCGTGTCTCTTTTCGATGGCAAAACCCTGAATGGTTGGATCCAAGTTCCCGCTAATTCCTGGACGGTCACGAACGGTGTGATGGCGAGCAAGGGCTCGGGTCGCGGAGAAATCTACACCGCCGGTGTATATAGCCATTATCGTATTATCTTTTCTCACCGCCACAACATCGCCGCCACGGGAAATCACTACGGCTCTGCTCTGATCTTTTGCGACACCCCACCGCCCAATACAGACGCGCTGCACGGTATTCAATTTGGGTTGCCGAACGGCGCCCACTGGGACTACCGCGCCGGCCATAACGACAACGGGGGATCGCTCTTCCATACCGTGACTAAACCGGGCTTTGGTTATACGACCTGGAGCCGTGTCGAAATTTTGGTCGATGCCAGCAAGGGCAAGGCCCGCATGGCGGTCGCGCAACCCGTCGGTTCAAAAGCAGTCGAGGTCCTCGACTTCACCGACCCTACGGCCGGCAAAACCGGCCCGGTCGCCTTCCAAATGCACAACGCTGGCCTGTTTGATGAATATAAGGATATCACCATCGAAGTGAATCCTTCTGTCGATGACTTGATCACCACCGGCACCATCATTCCTACTCCCGATCCGGTCGCGGCGCCCGTGATTTCGCCGGCCAACGGCACGTTCACCACCCCGCAAACGGTGACCATCACGAGCGCCACGAGCGGGGCCACCATTCATTATACGGTGGACGGCACATTCCCCACCGAAACGACGGGAACGGTTTATACTGGGCCTTTCATCGTTTCGAAAAATACGCCGGTCAGGGCCATCGCCTCCAAGAGCGGAATGATCACCAGCCCCGTGATTCTGTCTTATATCATCATCAGCTCCGGCAATACCGGAACCGTCTTCCAGGCGGAAGCCGGCACTTTGGGTGGTGGTGCAATCGCTGAAGCGGTCAATACCGGGTTTAATGGCTCGGGTTACGTGAATTTCCAAACCGCTGGCAGCACGTTGACCTTCAGCGGCCTCAGCGGCAACGGCGGTGGAGCAAAGACCGTCACCGTTCGTTATGCCTTGGGCAATACGGCGCGGACAGGCGTCATCATCGTCAATGGTGTATCAAAGCCCATCACCTTCCCGTCGACCGGGAGTTGGACGACCTGGGCCGAGGACGTGAAGGCAAACATCACACTCAACAACGACGGCGCAAACAGTATCCAGTTTGCTAGCACGGGCGGCGACCTCGCGAATATCGACCAGATCACCATCCTTCCCAGCGGCTCGGTTGCTCACACCTACCAAGCCGAAACCGCCGCTCTCGCTGGCGGGGCTGCGGCTGAAACGGTCAACACCGGTTTCAACGGCACGGGCTATGTCAACTCGGGCCTCGACGGCGCGACCATCACCTTCGCCAACGTCGACGGAAACGCCGGCGGCTCCAAGACCCTCACCATCCGCTACGCTTTGGGTGCTGCTGCGCCCCGCACCGGCAAACTGACCGTGAACGGCGTCTCAACCACTATTACCTTCCAGACCACGGGCAGTTGGACCACCTGGCAGGCACTCAACGTCACGATCAATCTGAACCCCGGCACCTCAAACACCATTCAGTTCGCTTCGACCGGCACCGACCTCGGCAATATCGACGAGATCACGGTTCCATAATGTCTTCGACCGCCACCACGGTCTAGCGCGATCGTCCCCCGATCGCTAGCCAGCAGGGCGAACGCTCACGTCGAGTGAGGTTCGCCCTGCCTCTTTTTGTATCCAGAAAGACGTTCGGCAACAGGAGAGGACGAATGAGAGGGTCCGATCCCAAGACCGAGGCCTTCGCCTTCAGTCCCCCAATATTATTTTCTGAAGAGTGGCCCGCGGAGGACAAATCCTCCTCGCAGTCCCCGGGTTTGTAGTTCGGTCAACGAAAGTGCACACCGCCATTCATTATGCAGCGGAGGTGCGACGACTCTGGTCAATAATTGTATTTGGCGGGGAACCCATGATCTGCTGCATACACCGCATGATCCTACACTGCCGACGCGTCATTGTTCTCCTACTCGTCTGGTTTATGGGTGCTCTTCTCACTTCGGCACAGACACCGACCGCTCCGGAAACTCCGGCCGAGCGCGATGCGCGTATGGCGTGGTGGCGCGAGGCCCGCTTTGGACTTTTCATTCATTGGGGCGTCTACGCCGTGCCAGCTGGATTTTACCAAGGCAAGCCGGTCGACTGGACCGCCGAGTGGATCATGCGGCGAGCCAAGATCCCGGTCGCGGTCTACCGAGAATACGCCAAGGACTTCACCGCTTCCAAATACGATCCGGAAGCATGGGCCGCACTCGCAGCCGAAGCAGGAATGAAATATATCGTGATCACCTCGAAACATCACGACGGCTTCGCCCTCTTCGACTCCAAAGCGTCCGACTGGAATGCCGTAAAAGCCTCCGCCGCTCACCGCGACCTGATTGCTCCGCTGGCTGTGGCGGCGCGAAAGCAAGGGCTCCATTTCGGTCTTTATTATTCTCAAGCGCAGGACTGGAACAACCCCGGCGGCGCCAAATGGCAGGAGCCCGACTTGACCGGCGGCTGGGATGAAGCCCAGCGGGGACGTTTCGACGATTACCTCGCCCATGTAGGTGTCCCGCAACTACGCGAGATCCTCACCGCCTTCCAGCCGGATATTCTCTGGTGGGATACTCCGACTTTGATGACCCCGGAGCGAGCCGCGCTTTTCACTCCCCTCCTGGCGCTGCGGCCGGGCATCATCACCAACGATCGCCTGGGCGGCGACGTGCCCGGCGATTTGAAAACCCCTGAACAACACATTCCGGCGACCGGCCTGAGCTACGACTGGGAAACGTGTATGACGATGAACGATACCTGGGGCTTCAATCGGGCGGATGAAAACTGGAAGAGCGCGACCACCTTGATTCATCACCTCTGCGACATCGCCTCGAAGGGCGGAAATTTTCTCCTCAATGTCGGCCCGACCGCCGAAGGAGTGATCCCCGAAGCCAGCGTCGAACGGCTCCGCGAGATCGGTCGCTGGATGAAAGTGAACGGTGAGTCGATCTACGGCACCAAGGCCAGTCCCTTCACCAAACTACCGTGGGGTCGATGCACCCAGAAAACCCAGAGCGCCGTCACCACCCTGTACCTACACATTTTTGATTGGCCAGCCGATGGTCACCTGAACGTGCCGGGTCTCAAATCGGAAATCCGCCAGGCCACATTGCTCGCCACCGGCCAGCCGCTCGAAGTGTCACAATCAAACGGATACGCGAGTCTGGTCGTGCCGATTCCCGCTCCCGATCCTCACGTCAGTGTGATTCGACTGACTTTGAAAGGGCCGGTCTTGGTCGATTCGTTGCTCCCCCATCCCGCTGACGATGGGACCATCACGTTGGGGCCAAAAGAGGCCGACCTGAACAGCACCTTTGCCAACCTGGTGGAGTTGGCCGGTCCGGCCAACGATCCTTATATTGCACACCCCGCGGTGGAGTCATGGGTCACTTGGTCCTTCGAAGTTCCCGCTCCTCATGTTTATGAAGTCGTGGCCGAGCTGGCGACGACCCAGGCCGGCTCCCGTTACAGCATGACCTGCGAAAGTGCGAAGACCGAAACCGAGATCCCCGTGACATCAAGCGCGGCCGCATTCACCACTGTATCCCTCGGCAAACTAGAGCTGACGAAGAGCGGCCCACACGAGCTCACCTTGCGTCCGGTCAAAACGGACTGGAAGGGGGTCAATGTGCACAAAGTGATCCTTCGCCCCTTGCCCTGAAATCCTACCTTATATTGACGCCTGCTTACCCCTGAAGTTCATCTTCCATAAAACACCAGCGGGCGGCTTCTCCGCGGGAGCATAAGCTAACGTGGATTCGCCACAAACCGATTTTGCGGAGCACCCGGCTCCGTCTAGGCTACCCTGTCGGATCGGCTCAGACGAAGCCGGCCGCCTAACCCGCTTCGGTCTATCCCCTAATGAAAGCCAAGACGAAGTAAGGGCCCACCATGCCTCCCTGGTTTTGCCCACATTATAAGTAAACCCCCGGTCTGTGGAAGCAGCCCAGGGGAAGTCTCTGTAGTCAATATGCACGACTTGGCGAAATGCTTCTAATAAACTACCCTCAACACAACCCCATCGGGCCCTCTTTTTGTCCACTAAACGCGGCCCGCCCCTGCTTCATTCAGCACCAACGCTCATCTTTCAATACAGTTTACCCGAAGTTATAAAAGGGATCGGGTAGGGCAGAGGGAAGGCGTGCTAGGAGAACAAGAGCTCCTGGCACGCCTTTATTATTTTAAGAAGGAGGACATCGGCCGGTGCATAAATGAATTGGTGCAACATAGAGCTCTAATTCCCGCCTGCGGCCTCGAGTACACCGGTGTCCCCTGCCTGGCCGCTCCCGCTTCGTATTCAGAAATCACACGTGTATTCTAAAAACGGTTAAACATAAACCCCAGGCCAACAATGTAAGGCCAACTCCAATAACCATTCCCAAGATAAAGCCCCGCCATTTTCCAAGGATGGCTACTACGATAGAAATTCCCATCAACACCGGTAAGACCCAAATTCGCATGACGACGAGCGAAACCCAGCCCATGATGAAATAGCTTACAAATCCGAGGAAGGCATTTAAAGCCACAACCACTCCTCGGCCTGCTTTCCCCGGATCGCGCTGCTCTGGATATCTAAGACTCATATCATGGATGCCGGCCGAGAGAGCGCTCGCAACGCATCAAGCCTGGCCGCTTTACCATCGCGATAAAAAAGGTTGAACGTATCAAAGGGAATAATACGGCCGTCTGGGTGTACGATGTGAATACAACTCTTTTTCACGCTCCGGACATCAAAATTGTGTGCATCGAGAAACTGGATGACCAAAACACGAAAGATATTTTCATAGGTGAGCACAGGCGGTGCTTTCACTAAGGGCAGACAACAGAGGAGTTGTCGCAACGCGTCCGTCGCCGACTCAGGCGAATGCGAGGTCGAAAAGAGGCGAAAAATTTCATCTCGAAGCTGAGGATCCCGTTCGTAAACAATGGTGCTGCCTTCCGCCTTCAAGAGTACTTCAGGTGGAATCAAGCTGGTCAGAGGCGTGACTCGCCCGCCCAACTTCAAGGCGTAACCCATGGCCAAGCAATCGGGATGACACGGCACCGGAATAATATCCGCCGGCTTGAAGACCGGCGACTGTTCGAGGATTCGCTGGCGCACTTCGCTTAGGGTCAGTCGGTCACGCGCAGGATCAAAGCCCTCGGCCCGTCCGGCGTCTTGTATGGGTTGAAAGGTGACACCGCGGACACAGCGCTGCCGCAGGGCAAAATCGATGATCTCACCCAGCTCGTGGTCATTCAACCCTTTCTTCAACGTCACCACCAGAGTCGTCGACAAGTTAAGTTCGTTCAGGCGATCAAGTGCCCGCCGTCTGATATCGACCAAATCAGCCCCGCGAAGAGCCCGGAGCGGCTCGGGCTTCAGCGAATCGAATTGAAGATAGACCTCAAAGCCGGGCTGATATTCGGCCAGTCGCTGCGCGAACTCGGGTTCCTGCGCGATTCTAATCCCATTGGTATTGAGCATCAGATGCTTGATTGGCCGTCGCTTGGCGGCGTCGAGGATCTCGAAAAATTGAGGATGAAGGGTGGGTTCGCCGCCGCTAATTTGAACAATGTCTGGCTCCGCTTCATTTTCCACCACCGCATCCAGCATGAACTCGACCTGTTCCAAAGAGCGATGGACCTTTCGAAGCGGCGAAGACTCCGCATAACAAATCGGACACTGAAGATTACATTGGTCCGTGATCTCAACCAAGGTCAGGCAGCTGTGCTGTTCATGATCAGAACATAAACCACAATCATAGGGGCAACCAAAATGCGTCGGTGTATTAAACTTTGCCGGCATCTGTCCCGGTTTCAGCGTCGCCCGTGAGCGTTTATAATAATCGATATCCGTTGAAATAAGCACCCTCTCCGCCCCGTGCTCGGGACAATATTTATGGAGGTATACCTGCTCGTTTTGATAAATCACCTTGGCCTCCACTTTGCGCAGACACTGCGCGCAGAGACTGTTGGTCAACTCAGCGTAAAGATAAGGGCGATCAGCCATGGGTTAGTGAGACGAAGAAGCTCCACTCCACTTGGTCAATCGAGCAAGGCTGACCAAAGAAAAGATCAATCCTACAATGCTGGCGAGTTGGATTGCACTGAGATTCAGCCAGAGCACCTCGCGCGGTTTAATAAACTCGATGAAAAAACGAAATCCGAGGTAGACCACAAAGTAAAACCTGAAAACTGCGCCAGGAGGATAACAACGGTCACGACGAATAAAAAGAACGACCAGCCCAGTCCCCAACGCGAAAATGGATTCGTAAAGCTGTGTAGGATGCCGACGAATACCATCTCCAAAATCCACCCCCCAAGGTAGACCGGTTGAGACCCCATAAGTGTGATCGCTTAACCCGGTGAGAAAGCAGCCAATCCGACCAATCGCGGTTCCAAGGGCAAGCGGAAGAACAAAAGCATCTCCGGTGGAACGCGTGATCCCGCGCCATTTCTTGATCGCCTCTATACCAATCCAACCGCCCAATAATCCTCCGACAATAGTCTTTCCGCCCAGGAGTACGGCGGGACTAGTGAGCATTGGACCATAATATGATGGCATTTCCGCCCAGGCTAAAAGTTTCGAACCAACCCAGGCTCCGAAAATACAACCAATCAAAAGCCACAGATTGTCTTCGGTAGAAAGCGGTGGCCCCGCCTCGCGGCGACGCAGCCAAAAGTAGAGCCGCGCACCCGAACCATAACCAAGGGCCTCGCACACCGTATGCGGATGAAGCGAATGACCAAAAATTCGCAGATAAAAAGGAAATTCCATTACGGCTGTGAGCGGCACTTCAAAAGCGACCTAGACGATCAGTCAGCCAATCTTCCCGCAAGAGAATCGTGCTCGGGCCAGGACATACTTCCTTGCGAACGTGTGACTTTCAAGGCGACGAGGATTGTACCGAATTCTATAACGAGTCCTAAAATAGATCGGTAAAGACTGCGCTAAAACAGGGGCGATAGGACGATATCTTTTGAGCATGGGGTGATTCGGCTCTTCCAATCGTAACCGAGTCGCCCGAGAGGGCTTTCGCTCGCAGGTATTTTCGTTACAAGGTTCAGCCGGTCCAAAAGTCTCTCTTGTCCACCTCCTCCCCTTCCACTTCTCGCTGGTTGTATGGTCCCACGCTTGACCTCCTGGTGGGTTGTGGGGCGTGGTCGCTGCCGTTGCTCGCTGTGACGTTTTTCCTCCAACGGGACAACGCTGTAGCCGTGTCCTTTACCTTCTACCTCCTGGCGGTGTTCTGCAATAATCCCCACTACATGGCGACGATTTATCGCGCCTATCACACACCTTCGGATTTTAGAAAATATCGTTTCTTTACCGTCTATGTCACGGTGCTCCTGCTGCTCACGGTAGGGTTAGTGCACTTTGTCCCCACCCTCTTTCCTTGGGCGGTGACGGTCTATTTGACCTGGAGTCCTTGGCACTACACCGGACAAAATTTTGGAATCGCTCAGCTGTTCATCCGGCGCAGTCGCGCTCCTGTCGACTCTGCGGCTCGCAGTTTTCTTTTTGGGTCCTATGCCGCCTCGTTCGCGGTATGGTTTTTAACCCTACACAGCACAATGGAGGGAGATCCCAATTTTCTCAGCCTGCGAATTCCGGAGCGGATCGCCCTTCCCCTCCAGATTCTATTTTCCCTCACGTTTGTGAGCTGCGCCACCGCGGCCTTTCTTCGGCTAAAAAAGAATCTCTCCGGATGGTCCTTGGTCGCGCCGCTGCTGTTGTCCGCGACGCAGATGTGCTGGTTTGTGGTCCCCGCACTCCTCGCCCGCTTTGGTGCGCTCAAACTCTCAGCCAGTTACTTTAGCGCGGGCGCTTTGGCTTTTATGCATTGCGCGCAATATCTTTGGATCACGACTTATTATGCAAAAAAGGAAACCCCACCGGAAGGACGGCGGAGCTTTTCCTTTTGGCGCTATTATCTCACCCTCCTGGTCGGTGGGGTCGCGCTCTTTATTCCCGGCCCCTGGGTCGCGAGCCGACTGCTTCAACGCGATCTGGCGGAAAGTTTTTTAATCTTCATGGCCTTGGTAAATGTTCACCACTTTATTCTCGACGGTGCGATCTGGAAACTGCGGGACGGACGGATCGCCCGATTGCTGCTGGGCCGAAATCCCCCAAACGAAACTACGGGCGAAGCCGAAATAAACGTATCCGGTTTCTGGAGCAATCTTCAGTGGTTCGGCGGAGACAGTGTGGCGGCGAGATCCGCGCGCTATGGCTTCGCCGGCGCCATATTAGGCCTGGGCGCGATTGATCAGGCTCAATATTTCTTCACCCGCCGAGACGGCGATCCTGCGGCGCTCGCTTGGGCTCAACGAATGAACCCGCAGGACACGCGCGTTTATTTTCGTCGCGCCCAGATCGCTCTGCAGGCGGGCGATTTGGTCAGGGCGCGCACCGAGCTGGAGCGGGTCCTGCGAATCAATCCACGCAATGCACCCGCGCAACATATGCTCGGCCAGATCATCTTTCGCTCGGGAGACACTGAGGCGGCGCTGGCTCACTATGACCGCATGGCTGAGCTCTTCAGACCGGACCTCTCCATCGCGCTGAACCGCGGATTGCTGGATTTGGAGCGTGGAAATTCCAAGATCGCAGCGGCGCGGTTTGAGGAAGCGCTTTCCCTCGCGCCGCATAAAACCGAACTCCACTTTCTTTTAGCGAACGCGCTGCGGGAGAGTGGCCAGACCGAGCGGGCGTTGAAACAGTATGAACTCTTCGTCACGCTTTTTGAAGAAGACACCGGTCCGCCCGCTGAGCGCGACCGCAATTTGCCCGCCTACCTCAAAGCCAGTTTTCACCTCGCCGAGGTGTATCACCAGCAGGGCGATCTGACGGGAGCACGCGACCGCTGGCAACGCGCGGCCAACATCGCGGTCACGTACCATCTTTTCAACTACGCCACGATCGCCTTGGAGCGATTGGCCGCAGTCGAGGACGAGCTTGGACACCCCGAGTCTGCGGAAAAAAACCGAGGTCTTGCCCGGCAGACCGCTTCGTTCGATCGAAAAACCGCTGCACCGTAGGGCCTACTCGCGCGAGGTGAGTCTCGCGGTATTCACCTTCTCATTACGCCATCGAGGTCTCTTTGGCCTGGGCTGTGGATTCCTGGGGCACGGCCGCGGTGGCGAAAACCACTGCGTAGCGAGCCTGCCAGTCAGGGCGCCGTTGTTCGATCGGCTCGGTCGCCCAACGCTTCCACGGCCAGCCCTCCTTGGAACGGTCGGCCCGGTTGATCGCATCCATCCTGTCGCAGATCGGAACCAACCCGTGTTTTTGAACAAAACGCGTTTTTAAATCCAGGTCGACGCCGTCTAAAACAATATAGCCGCCGGGCACGACGAGCCGGAGAAGGTTTTCCATGCACGCCTCCGCCAAATGATCCGGCATCGGACCAAGAAAATTATTGGCCAACAACAAATCCACGGGCTGGAGGGTTTGCTGCAGCTCGGGATTGGTCGCGTCGGCCGTGAGCCAGCGGGTATCGCTGCGGAGCCATTCTTTCACTCGAAAACCGGCGCCGACCGAATCGAACAAGACTGGAAACATAGAGGCCGGCAGCCAGGCCAACTCGTCGTCGGTTTTTAAATATTCCGCCCGATCCGCCTTTTGGACCACCGCTTCTACAATGTCGGTGCCCAAAGCAAAAATATGCAGATCCGGTCGCGCAGTGCGAAGGTACCAGAGCAGCGTATAGAGCTCCGCTCCCGTGCTGCAGCCAAAAGAGGCCAGTCGGAGGGTTCGTCCGTATGGCATTTTGGATACAAGGTCACGGAGCACCTCGCAAAGCGGCGCATTTCGCAGGAAGCGGGTAAAGTGACTTTGATACCTCACCTGCCATTTCACATGCGCACGGTGGATCCACCCGCCCGCCGTTCGAAAAGGAGGCAGGGAGAGCACGGGCTCAGGGAGCAGCTCCCACCCGAAGCGGAAGGCCCTGACCACCACCTTCAGGGGGAACCGCCAAACCGATCGCGAAGGCTCAGCCGTCATGCTTAACCGTGGAAATGAAAGGAGCGTGTTGAGGCGCCGGGTTGAAAAGAGAGGTCATATTGAAGCAGAAGTGAAGCGTGGAAGCTCTGGGGGCTAATCCTTAATCGAAGAAAAAAGCGGAGAATGATAAACCGCCCCGACCATCGGCAATGCAGATCGGGCGAAAGAGATATGAGCACAGGACGGTCCATCCCGGCAAAAGGGTGATGCTCGCCCGATTAATTTTAGTAACATTCTCTCCCGGGCCTCTCTCCCCTCATTAATGCCGTACAATTACATAACAATAACGGGCCTCCCGCAGATCGATGGCGCTCGTTTAAAATAATATGCAACTCAACTGCGTGGCTCGAACGTCGCGTCACTTAACCCGAGGCATTCGATAAAAAATAGGCCCGTTCACCGCGCACAGGGCGATGAACGGGCCGAAAGAACAAAGACTTAATCAGCGGAACGGACTAGGGCGTGCCGTTGAGCTCCAAGTGGGCCCAAGGAACGTTGGCGACATAGTGAATATAGTAGTTGCCGTTGATCCGAGGCGGCAGGCTATTGGCCCACTTGTTGGTGAAGGCCACGCCATTGATTTCCACCAACTGCATATTCCAGGAGTTGACGAAACTGACCGTGCCCGAGGTGACGAAGCAGAATTCACCCGTCCCGTTTTGCGAAAAGGGCAAGGCGACCGCGGTGGGGTTGGTGCACGGTGTAGTGCCGCCGGTATTACCGCCCGTCACGGTGATCACCGCGCTGGAAGCGAAAGCACCACTCTGGGTGGTCGCCGTGATGGTCGCACTGCCGGCCGATACTCCCGTGACCACGCCGGTGGCGCTCACCGTCGCAATCGCGGGGGCGCTAGAAGTCCAGGTCACGGCTTTGTTCGTCGCATTGGCCGGCGACACCGTCGCGGCCAAAGACGTGGTGCTGCCCGCGGCAACCGTGGCCGTAGCCGGACTAACGACCACACCTGTGACGGGAATATTGAGGGTGTTGACCGTGACCACCGAAGTCGCAGTGAAGCCGCCATCGACGGTTTTAACCGTGATGGTGGCCGAACCAGCCGTGACGCCAGTGATCACGCCGGAAGCACTTACGGTCGCGACCGCGGGGTTGCTCGAGGTCCAAGTGACCGACTTGTTGCTCGCGTTGGCGGGAGTGACGGTTGCGGTGACCGTTGCGGTTCCGCCGGTCGCGACGGAAACGGTGGCGGGAGCGAGCGTAACGCCGGTGACGGACACCGGGGTAGTGCCCGTTCCACTACCGCCAGTGCCATTCACCTCGAGATGCGCCCAACCGACGTTGGAAACATAGTGAATATAATAATTGCCGTTGATCCGAGCAGGCAGACTGTCGGCCCATTTATTGGTGTAGGGCACCCCGTTGATTTCGACCAGTTGCGCATTCCAGGAATTGACATTGCTGATCGTGCCCGAGGTCACCCAGCAGAACTCGCCCACCCCATTTTGCGTCAGCGGGAGAGCGGTGGAAACGGGATTGGCGCAAGGTATTCCGGTGGCGGATACGGTCAAATTGGCACTGGCCTTGAAACCGCCGTTCAACGTCGTTGCGGTGACCGTGGCCGAACCGAGCGCCACTCCGGTGGCGAGACCGGCGGCGTCGACCTTAACAATCGATGGATTGCTGGAGGTCCAGGTGAGGGTCTTGTCGGTCGCATTCGCCGGAGTAACCGTGGCGGTCAGCGGTAGCGTACCACCGAGGCTGAGCGTCCCCGAAATCGGGGTCACCGTCACGCCCGTCACGGGCACGACGATGGTGCTGACTGTGACCGCAGAGCTGCCGGTAAATCCGCCGTCCACGGTCTTAACCGTGATCGTGGCCGAGCCGACGCTCACCCCGGTGACGACACCCGAGGCATCAACTTTAGCGACAGCGGTATTGCTCGAACTCCACGTGACCGCTTTGTTCGTGGCATTGCCGGGAGCAATTTTCGCGACGAGCGAAGCGCTAGCGCCCACACCGACCGAGGCCGTGGCGGGAACAATACTCACTCCGGTCACGGGAACATTGACCGGCACGCCTTTGGTAAACTCCAGGGTGGTGACGGAAAGCGGCGGCAGGGTTACATTGTCGGTCGGAGCCATGGCACCGAGCGATTGATAATAATTATTTTCAACCGATTGAACCCCGGTAACGGAAGAAGAGGTGAAGCCGCTGAAAGAAAAGGCCGCGGACTGCGCGGTGTTGCCGATATTGATCAGCACCGCGACCAACTTGCTTCCGTCGGCGCTCAAGAAAGTTACGGGACGAATATTATTATTAACCGCGGAGGACTGCACCCGCACATAGCCCTTGGAAATCGATCTAGAAAAATGTTTCAGAGCATAATACTGGGGATTGATGATATAGCCGGTGGTCGAGGTCCAGGTTGTCTTGTCCCAGGGATTTTCCACGCTGATCAGACCGCCCGTGCCGTAGGGCCGACCCCAAATCAGGTCCCAATAAAGATAACCCGAAGCATTGGCGTTCAATAAACAATTTTGGATCAGCCACGCGGTGTTGAACCAAGTCCCGCCGGAGAATTCCGTCATGATATTTGGTTTGTCGTTATAGGTCACCTTCAGGGGATTGAGGTTCACGTTGAAGGAGTCCGGATTATTTCCGTCGCCACCATTATAAAGGTGGTAGGCGTAACCGTCCAGGAGCGTGCGATTGAGGCTATCGGTGTAATTTTGAAAATTGTTAAAACCGATCCCCGTCACCTCGGGCCCGAGAATTTTGGGACGACCCGTGGTCATGGTCTGGAGCTTGGTCGAGAGCGCTTGCAAGGCTATGCCATAACTCGGGAACGTGGCCGATTCGGTGGGCTTGAAAACGGAGGTATCCCAGCCGGTGTTTTCATAATCCGGCTCGTTTTGCATGCTAATATAAGTCGGGACAATTCCAGCTTGAGAGTACCACTGCAGCGAATCGAACCACCATTGAGCAAACTCCGTGTAAACGAATTGGCCGTTCTTGCTCAGCAACGTTCCGCCATTGGTCGCACCGTTTAGCTTCAAGGCGGAGGGAGCCGACCAGGAAGAGAGCAGCACATCGATGGGATGCCCCAGGGAGGTGCCGGCCTGCTGTACGATTTCCTTCACGTCCGCCGTCGTGGCATTCGGGTAGGTGTAAGTATTACGCAGGCGCAAAATTCCCAGATTCAAGTCCGAGAACATCAATTTATATATATCCGCTTTATTCGGATGAGGCGGGAGCCAGTTTTCGAAATAGCCAATGGCGGCTCCGAAGCCGGACACGGTTTGCGCCTTCACGCCCGTGTCGACTGCTACGGTGGTCGGCGCTTGGGCGGAAAGCGCCGCTTGCGACAGGATCGCTGCCGCAGCTAAAGATAATAATTTATACATGATGGGTAAGGGTGGCTCTGTTCAGGCGAGGCGTTTGCTGAAAGCGCGACCTACATTGGGAGATCGGCGAGTGGCACTTTCAGCAGCCTGAATGAAGACCAGTCGGACTTAGACCATCCTGCCGAGCCATTTCAATCGTGAAAAGGGGCAAACCCAACAAAGATTCTCTCCACGATAGAGTAACAGTAAGACACGTGTCCCTATAAGCAGTCAGCTGGCATTTCGAAGCGATATTATAACACTATACCAGGGATCCCACTCAGGCACCTGTAGTGTTAGCCCTCAGCATTCCTTAAAGCGTCCGCACAATTGCGACGCTCGGTCGGATCCATGGGCCCACCACCGAGCGCCAATAGCAACCGCTTCCCTTTTCCTGTCGCCTTTCAGGACCACTCTATTGACCGACTAACATTTATTAAACGGATTTTTATAGCCGAATCGCACCCTCCTTTCTTTATCAGTCTATAGCTAGAACTATATAGTGCTTCCCCACCCCATCGCATGCTCTCTTAAGACCTTTTTCAGAGTCCTATCGATCGGCTATCAACTGCCCACCGAGAGTTTATATATTTCTTCGGAGCTGAAAGTGTGGCCGGGCAAATCGTTCGGGGTGAAGCCGAATTTCGGCCCGGCTCGGGCGGGCACCTTGCCCGACCTTCCAACCTTCCGCAGGGCATTTCCCAGCGGCTGGATCGAGTAGAAGTTCGCGCTCCAAAGGGGTGCATACGGCTGGCTCCGAGAGTGGCCTAGCTAGCATGGGCCCAATATCTCGGGCTCGAAGGGAAGAGACTGGGCTACGATTCGGCCGAGCCACCTACGCGATCCGCCAGCCGGCGAAGCAAATTAGGCGAACCACCGTGGTTTTCTCCCTTGGGTTAGTGACGCCCCGAGAACTGACGCTGGAATGGCGGAAAAGATTCCCCGGTCCCTCTCCCCTTTGCTCGGCGACTGCCGAGCTTTTCCTTTAATGCCGCCGATCAGAAGGACCAGCCTCCTGTGGGCGAACCTGCTGCCCCCGCCTCGCGCCCCGCTGCGGGGGCGGCCGACCTCGATCACTCTAGGTCGGTTTTTCCCTTGGCCACTTCGGAAATGATAACTCCAGCAATCTTTTTGCAAATATCAAAGGAGGGATAGCTGGGATCGGCCGCCAGGGCCCGGCCGCGGGCAATTGCCGCCGCGGAAGAGGAAGGAAAGCCCATCGGCGGAGCTGATTCCTGAAGTAAGGCATCGCCAGTTTGGCGGTTATTAAAAGTGAGCGTGTCCATAAGTGCTTTAGTGATTTTTTAATCGGTTCGGTGCAGCTCAGGTTTAACTTTTTCTACTAGGACCCTTGCCGGGCGACACCTCAGGGAATCCCCTACTCCACGTAAAATCCTACAGTTTTGCCGGAGAACAGCTAAAGTTTGCCTTCGAGAAGGGCCAGCAAGTGAGCCCACTAAATTCCTCCATTTCAGCTGGTTGTATGCCAGTCCCCTGGTGGACTGGCCTAAACTGGCGCTTTTTATCGGCGCTTTCAACCACAGCCCTTTCTCTTCCTTAAGCCCTTAAAAACAGCGCCCCCGCCGCTTTAGGGGCGGCGAGGGCTCAAGGGATTTAGGCAAATCAGAATTGGTAAGCCAGTTTTAGGTTTACTAGCAGCATTGAACCCTTGGTGGTGATGTCGGACTTGCTGAGCTCCAAGGTTGTCAGACCCAACCCAACCGACACCTGCTCATTCAAGTGGGCCGCCACTCCTACCTCGGCTCCAATCGCACCCGCGGTGTCGCGCTGGTACACGGTACGGGTGACATAGCTCGTGCTCTCATTTCGCAAAGGAGCACTCGAAATGGCGGCGGGGAAGAACGAGTACTCTGTCACGGTGGACCGTTCAAAGACCGCGCCTCCGGCGACTCCGACATAAGCAGACCACCCGTGGTTGAGGGGTAGCGAATAACGGTATTTGAGCAGCGCGGGATTAAACGCGATAGCGAGAGAGTCGAAATCGGTCTTCGCTTTAAAGTAGCTCACCTCCAAAGCGAGGGAATGCACTTGCCGGAAGGAAGTGCCGATGGCCAACGAGGCGCCGAAGGCATCGTGGATGTCTCCCTTGAAATGGGCGTAAACCACCGACGGCTCGGTGTAAAACCGCAGATCGGGTGAGCCCGCAGCTCGCGTTAGTCCTAGGCCTGCCAACAAGCAGGAAATGAAAATCAAGTGTCTCATATTAGTGAATACGGGAGCACGTCCGTCCTCCCGTGTATTCACCGTGCTGACGAGCGACCGAATCGCCCGCAAGCACAGAATTTGTCGACTGCGTGGGCCAGCGCAATCGGTGCCTGTGCCTTCCAGGCAATTTGTATCAGCGATGTCCGGACTATTTGGACTCTAGCTGCTCGTTATTTTTGAACTGTCGCAAATTCTATTGGCGCGCGCGGTCGGAGAAAGGGATTCGGACGTTGAATCGCATGCAGATCACCTCAATTTCGTCTCGCTTCCGGCGATGAACCGGCGCGGAGTAGCGAAGGAGAGGAAGATTAACCTTCTGCCCTCCGCACTGGGTTGCATTTTACCTGCGGACTCTGTATTCATAATCCTGACACCTTCCTGAATCCATCGTCTTTCACGAGCCGTTCACTTTGATGCAGTACCGTACAACGGTGTCCATCCCATCGCTTGCCCTCGTCCTTCGTTCCGCGAAGGCCTGCTCATTCGCGGGTTATAGAGACGTAGTGGAGAGGAGATTACACGACGGCAACCCCTCCAACCGATCGGCCCGCGTGAGGATTGGTCCAGCAGCTGCTTTCCCCTGAAATGAACGGCTGGAGATTTATAGTAGGCTTCTTTATTTTCCTCCGGATCTGTTGCATCGTGCACGGGGGGCAGGTCGAAGCGATAGGCAACAAGGCGGCGATCGAGTTGGAAAAACGTCTCGCGACCGCCGGGCCGACGGAGCGGCAGCCACTCTTGCTTCTTCTTTCCGAAGCCTACGAACCAATCGATCGCGATCGCTCCTGGCACTATGCTCAGTTGGCCCAGACCGAGGCAAAAAACTCGCACGAGAACCTTCTCGCGCTGGCTCATCAAGCCCTGCTGTACCGAAGTGGCAGTGACTACAACAAAGCGCTGAGCGTCGCCGGCACCGCAGTGCAAGAGGCCGTGGCCCAGGGCGACTCGGAGGCGGAATTTCGTCTCCTCCTTGTTCTTTCCGACACGCGAGGCGCACTCGGCGACGTCGAGGGCGCGCTGAAGGCGGATCAACGCGCGATCGAAATCGCCGAGGCGAGCAACGATCCTTTGATGAAGGCTCGGGCCTATTTCGGGATGGGCACGACGCTCCAGGCCAGCAGCAAACACGATGAGGCCCGACGTTATTTCGAACAGGCCCGCACTCTTGCCTCGGAAATCGGCGCTACCCAGACGCTCGCGGCCATTCTTAACGACCTCGGCAACTTAGCCGCGACTCAGGATCAACTCGAGGAGGCCGAGGCGTTTCAACTCCAAGCGCTGTCGTTGCGCGCCGCCGGTGGAAATATCCGCGGCGTGGCCGACAGTTATCAGAATCTGGGCAATATCGCGCGAAAAGGCGGCGACCCCGAGCTCGCCCTCGAGTATTATGAAAAGGCCTATCCGGTTTACGAGAAGATGGGCCTGCCTCGTCACTTGGCCAATGTGCTGAGAAATCGCAGCCGAGCCTTGCGCGCTCTCGGCCGAATCGACGAAGCCCTCGACTCGATCAATAAAGGCATGGAGCTGGCCAAGCCGCTGAACAGTCCCTCCATGCTGGGATCGTTTTATGATGAACTCTCGCGGGCGCGCGAAGCCGCGCACGATCTTCCCGGGGCACTCGAGGCGGCTCGACTGGTGAACAAAACCTATAGCGAAATGCAGGACGAACGCTCGCGCTGGCGCTTCGACGAACTGCAGGCCCGCTTCGACGCCGCGCAGCGGGAAAGTGAAATTGAAAAGCTAAAACAGGCCGAACGGGTCCGTGAAACCAAACTCCGGGAGTCACGGAATCGCATTCTCTTTCTCGCCGGCGCCGTGGTGGTAGGCCTGGCCGCCTCCCTAATCGTCATTTTCTCCTACCGCGCGCGTATCCGTGCGGTGAATCGCGCGAAAGCCATTTCCGAGGAAGCGCGGGAGGAAGCGGAACGCACCGCCGCCTTGCGCATGCGATTGCTTCATATCGCCTCTCACGATTTGCGGAATCCATTGACCACCGTGCTGACCGGTCTCGATGTGATTCGCACCTTCGTCAACGACCCGACGCGGATTCTGCGCATTGCCAATCAACTGGACACGACCTGCCATCGCATGTCGGGACTCCTCGGTGATCTGCTCGATCACGCCACCCTCGAGGGCGGAAAGCTTCAGCTCACCTCGCAACGCATCAATCTCCACCGCCTGGTCCACGACATAGCGGAAGCCAGTCAGGACACCCTTCGCCAAAAACGCCAAACGGTCACGGTGGTCGCGCCTCACGGTAGCTGCGCGGTGCGCGGCGATTCCACGCGCCTCTGGCAGGTTTTCGACAACCTCCTCTCGAACGCGATCAAGTTCAGTCCGCCCGGCGCACAGATTAAATTTATCTTGATCAAGGACGGCGACCGCGTGCGCTGCGGCGTGCGCGATGAGGGCCCGGGAATCTCCCGCGAAGAAGCCGCCACCCTCTTTCAGCCCTTTGTCCGCGGCGAGGCGCGCCCCACCGGCGGCGAACATTCCACCGGCTTGGGTCTGTCTCTGGTGCGGGAACTGGTCACGCTCCATGAAGGAAAAGTCTGGATCGATTCCGAACTCGGATCCGGCGCAACCTTTTGGGTGGAACTGCCTCTCTCGAATGAGATGCCCGCCGCGGAATCGATGGAGATGGCGGAACGGGAGTTTTAGGACATCGCCATGGCCGAATGGCGCCGAGGACAATAACGCGTAGTGACCAGCACACTACGCCCATACGCAGCTCACCCACCGCCCCTGGTCTCCGTTTCCTTGTGCGGCGATCGCCGCCACGGCTTTGGTGAACCTCACGATCCGCATTTCGGCCTTCTGTATTTATAAAGTCTCCGCGGCCATGCCTCTCCGCGCACTATAAAAAAATCCCAGACGACCAGCGTCTGGGATTTTGCGGATCTTCGCGATCGAAGATCAAAGACGTTAACGTATCGATACTGTGGGTACCGGGACGATCGCCAGGTTATTTCAGGGATTTCTTGATCTCCTGCGCGCGCGAGAGGTGGCTCGTGAGCGTCGGGACGGTCTTGCCGGCAAAGTTCATCAGATCGGCGTCATCGCCTTTCTTCGCTTCTTTTTCGAAGAGGTCGAGGGTCTCTTTATGATCGCTGACCATCTTTTCCATATACTCTTCGTCAAAGTCTTTCGCGCTCCGCTTTTCCCACTTATCGACATTGATCTCTTTGGCGGGCAGCATGACATTCTTGCTCGTCGCCAAAGTCGTCAGCTCAGAGTTGGCACCGGTATGATCGGAAACCATCATCTGCGCGAATTCACGCACCTGTGGATTGGTCGCGCGTTCGACCGCGACACGAGAGATAGCCACTTCTTCCTGTCCCATCTTGGCGGCCTTCTCGACAAAGGACTTGTCGCCATGCTTCAAATCAATCTTCGGAGCGTCCGTCCGATCCTGCATATTGCGAGCAGGGGGCAGAGTCGCCGAGGACGACGAGGTCGCCGGTTCGGCCGCCGACAAAGACAAACACAGACCAGCGCTACAGAGCGCAACCGAGAGGAGTTTTGAATATTTCATAGTATGAAGGGTTTTCACAGGCCGCTTGTAGCCTTCCTGGAAAGTATGTTCCTTTTTGGCCGCCTCCTGACCTATGGGTGGTAATTTTCTCTATAGCTGTCTACGAATATGCAGTATACCTCCCTCTAGAAAGAGGAGAATATCGATATAACCGCTGCCTGCTCACCGGCTGTGTTGTGGCCTCAATCGGCAAACCACTTGAGGAGATAAAGCCTCCGTCGTCCGCCAAAAGATCGTCGCCCCTCCTTCCTGTACGACAAGCGTACGATAAAAAAAGCTGCGGCTTTTTCAGAGCCGCAGCACCCTTTATCTCCTCTTCCATTTTGTCCGTCGTCGCCGCTCTGGGATTCAACCAGACTTGTATTCACGATGCACCGACGCTGGAAAGGCCAAGATTACGAGGAGGGATCTTGGTGAAGCCCGTTGGAGGGCTTCTTGCCGAAAAGTTTTTTCACGAAGCCGCCGACCGCAATTGCGCCGAAGACAATCACCTTTTTAAAAGCCAGGATCCCGAGCCAGAGGACCTTGAGCAATCCCGTCTTGGCCGCGATTCCCCCTGCGACCAGCGCCGCAATCCCATAGGTCGCGACCTTGTCGGTATCCTCTTTAAAGTCAGCATAACGGTTGCCGGATTGGAAATCGACCGCGGACAAAATCATGGGGGTGACGCTTTCCACAGTTTTGAGGTCGGCCAGCCGAGCCACGGTATTCAATTCGAGAACACCGGTGCGACCCAATATACGAATATTATAATTGAGCGTGTGCTCCTCGGAGTCGCTGAACTTGAGTTCCTTCGCCCAATATAGTTTGTGCGTGACCGCATCGTAATGAGGGGAAGCCGCCCAACCGACGAGGTCGACGCTTGCATAACCTGCCTTGGTTCGCGCTTCATTGTTTTCCTTCGCACTTTTCTTCATCTCGGCGAGAAGCTTTTCGTAGTTGATCGTGGCGGCGTCGTTATCCTTCACATGCCCTTCGTCGCTGTAGTTGATCACCACCGCCCAACTCTCCGGATCGAAGGGACTGAACCCAGTGGGAACAATCATCCCGAGCGGTTTCTCCTCGACGGGATTGCCCCAGATTTTCGAGAGCACCGTGGCGGAATCGTCGGGACTTAAATAACGTAAATTTGCCGGCAAGGTCAGCTTGGCCAGGCCTTGCTTCAAATTTATCTCACCCGCTTGGGGCTTGATCGATTCGGCCGCGGCTTTGAGTTCAGCGACCTTGGCATCGGTGTCTTTCGGAGCCTCCGCGCCGAGGGCGAAGGCAAACGGGAGAAATAAGGCGATAATATAGGACAGTTTCATAGAGAAAGGGGATTAGCCGAAGCGCAGGTGGGGATAGAGGACGAGAGCCGCGAAATGATAAAAGTATCCAAATCCTAGTGACACACCGCGCAACAGGAGCAGCATCCCTCCGACGCGGAAAAAAGGAGAGGACAACGCCTCGAAATAACGGAGACCCGCGCTCGGCGGCAGAATCAATAAGGGTAGAGTGGAGCCATCGAGCGGAGGAATGGGCAGCAGATTGAAAGCGCAGAGAAACAGGTTGAGCGAGGCGACGATGCTGAGGAGCTTGCCCACGGCCTGCAGGAGAGATCCATCCGCAGCTTCCACCAACGAATCGGCCGAGAGCCACTGGGGAGCATTCCACACGTCCCACTCAACTCCGAGTCGGAGGAGCAAAAGCCCAGTGGCCGCGAGGGCCAGATTAGCCGCCGGACCGGCGAGCGCCATCAAGGCCAGTCGGCGGGGATAGTGACGCGCCCATTCCGGATCGTAGGGCGCGCTGGCCCAGCCCATCATGTATCCACCCATAAACCACGAGAGAATCGGTACCACCAGCATCCCGATGGGCTCGCGACGAAGGTGAGGAAGCGGATTAAAGGAAACTTGCCCCGCCTCCTCCGCGGTGGAGTCGCCCAGTTTCAACGCAGCCCAGGCATGCGCCGCCTCATGACATACGGTGGAAAAAATAAAGACGGTCAGCCACCCCACCCCGTCCGAAATTGTACGATCCATGCAGTTGCGACAATGACGAGCGAGCGTATCCAGGCAAATGCATTTTCCACAAGAATTGGAAGGGTCACGCCGTTTCCCTTCCTCAACGTCCTTTCCTTTCGTTCTAAGTGGTTGAAGAGTCGTGGCTCCGCGGTCACCTCCGGCCTGGGACGGAAATTCTTTGTCATTGGCAACCGGATACAAGCCGCTCGGGTGGTTGCGGTTAAGGGCGCCGGAAGAAAGTAAAATCCCCGTAAACGGTCTCCTCCGCTCGACCCTGAGATTTGACACGCCCGTGACCTCAGCGCCTGCTCAGGGCGTCGGAGGAGCACCCCTTAGCACTCGATTCAGTCGCGGATATTACCATGAAAACATTTTCCTTGGCTCGGCGGGTTAGCCGTTCCCTCACCGCGTTTTTATTCGTCCTTACCGGCTCGGTGACCGTCTTCGCCGAGCTGCCCGCCCCCACTCAGCCCGTGCTCGTGATTCAAGAGAGCAGCGCCGCGGATCGCTATCAGTTTTTTGTTCCGGAGCTGCTCACCACGGAGGGTTTGAATGGTTTTCAGATCGCTCAGCTCTCAGAACTCACCGCCGCGTTTCTGGCCCATTATGACGCCGTGGTCCTGCCCCATCTCCCCTTGAGTCCTGGGCAAGCCGCGCTTCTCCAGGCCTACGTTGAGAACGGCGGAACGCTGATCGGATTCCGCCCGGACACCCAGCTGGCTCCGGTCTTTGGCGTCTCGCCTTCTGGCTCCTCTCTCTCCGAAGGATGGCTGCAGATCAATACGGGAACGCCCGAGGGATTCGGGCTCACTGGACAAGTGCTCCGCTTCCACGGCACAGCCGATCGATACACCCTCAACGGAGCGACTGCGCTGGCCACGTTGTATCAAAATCCTACTACACCTGCCTCCGCGCCGGCCGCGAGCCGGGCGACCTTTGGCCAGGGCCAAGCGATCCTCTTTAGCTTCGATCTCACCCAAAGCATCGTCCTTTTGCGGCAAGGAAATCCGGCCTGGGCCGGGTATCCAAATAACCATGATGGATTTTCCACCCTGCGCGCCTCACAGCTGTTCATGGACAACAGCACCGGAGCATTTTGGAACGATCAGGGCGACCAGACGCTGAACGATGTCCCGCAGGCCGACGAACAACTTCGTCTCTTCAGCAATGCCTTGATTCTGGCAAGCAGCGCCCGCCAGCACCCCTTGCCCCGTTTCTGGTACTTTCCCGAGCAGGCCCGCAGCCTGTTGCTCCTGACCGGCGACCAACACGGCGACGCCGAAGCCAACTCCAAAATCGAAATCGATACCATCCGCTCGTATGGCGGATCATTTACCAATTTCCTCTGGTATCCCTTTGGCTCGGTCGGCGGCGACACCGTGACCGAGTGGCTGAATGCGGGACATGCGTTGGGTATTCATTTCGACGATACAGCCGAGGCCGATGGAGGCGCGCACGACGGCTCCCATGCGACCTGGGCCGGGATGCAGGACGTGCTCGCGTCGGCGATGCAGTCGTTTGCCACCACTTACCCGTCGGCGCCGGCCCCGGTCACGACGCGCAATCACTTCCTCGTCTGGGTGAGCAACAACGCGAGCGGCGCCCCCGATCCGATCGCGCAAGCCCGATTATTCAATCAGGCCGGTATCCCGTTCGACACCAGTTTCTCTTCGTTCCCGAACCGCTGGGGTTATATGACCGGCAGCGGCTTGCCGATGAAGTTTCTGGATACCACCTCCGGTCAAATCGTGCCGGTCTACGAGCAGGCCACTCAGTATGAAGACGACGTCCAGTTGAGCGGGGCGGGTTATAGTACGGTCTGGAATCTCGCCACCGCTCAGAGTCACTATGAACAGTCACTGAGCGAGAGTCTGGGTAAATACAATACCGTCGTGACCATGCTGTTTCATCCGGACGCGTGGGCAAACTACAGCGCTCAGGCCACGACGGTTTTGCAGTACGCCCAGGCCCACGGCATTCCCATGCCATCGGCGGCGAACTGGCTGGCTTTTTGGAAAGCCCGCGCCGGCACTCAGTTTTCTCAGCGTAACCTCAACTCGGATACCCTTTCCTTTCGTGTCACCGGCGCTCCCGCCGGCCTCACAGTCTTGGTGCCGGAGGCCAGTGGCGCCATCGCGGTTTCAGGCCTTGCGGTCGACGGGGCCAACCAGAGCTTCACCCGTGGCGTGTACCAGGGCGTGCGTTACGCCAGCTGGATTCTGTCCGCGGGGGACCATGCTATATCCGTCAGTTATCAACCCAGCGGTGCCACGGCGGCGATTTTCGGCCAGCTCTTCCCCGCGGCGGCGGCGAGCAGCACCACCCTCCGTATCCAGTCCGCAACCACAGATCAAAGCGTTTCGCTTGCGGCGGACGGCAGTTATACCACCGGTCCCCTCCCCGCGGGCACCTACACGCTCACGCCCCTTTCCAGCAGCTATCAATTTACTCCGGCTTCGCGCACCCTCAATCTCGGGTCCACCGATCTGAGCTCGGTGAATTTTGCAGGGGCAATCACCACCGGGGGCGACGAAACCCTCTTCACCACGCAAACCCCGGCGCGGACCAATCTGACCGACGGTCCCGCGACAGAGTATGAACTCGGGACGGTCTTTACCAGCACCGTAGCCGGCTCGATCAAAGCGATCACTTTCTGGAAAGCGAGTAGCGAGACCGGCACCCACGTGGGCCACATCTGGAGCGCCGACGGGCAGCTGCTCGCCTCCGCGACTTTCGCCGACGAGACCGCTTCGGGCTGGCAGGAACAAAACCTGGCCACCCCTTTGACCATCGCACCGAACACCGCGTACGTCGTCTCGGTCAACACCGGTAACACCTACTATGTCGCGACCAATCAAGGATTGGCCAGCCAAGTGGTGAATCAGGACTTGCGAAGCGTGTTGGGCAACAACGGTGTATTCGGTTCGGAAGGACAATTCCCTTCAAACAGCTATCAAGCCACGAACTACTTCCGCGACGTGGTCTTCACTCCCGGTCCACCTCCTCCCGCCACCGGTCAAACGGTATTCACTACGCAAACACCTACCTTTCTCAATCAAACCGACGGTGCCGGGGTCAACTATGAGCTCGGCACGGCCTTCACCAGCAGCACCGCGGGAGAAGTCGCGGCCCTTCGCTTCTGGAAGGCGGCCGGCGAGAGCGGCCTCCACACCGGACACATCTGGAACACCAGCGGGCAGTCCCTCGCTTCAGTCGACTTCACGAACGAAACCGCGTCGGGCTGGCAGCAACAGAGTTTGAACCTTCCCTTGGCCATTGCGGCGAACACGACCTATGTAGTGACGGTTAACACGGCCAACGCCTACTACGTCGCAACGGTCCAGGGGCTGGCCAGCCCAGTCGTCAACCAAGACCTGAGCAGCGCACCGGGGAACAATGGGGTCTTTGGCGCCCCTGGCCAATATCCAACCAACACGTATCAAGCCACCAACTACTTCCGGGATGTCGTCTTTAATCCCACCCGCCAAACGCCCCCCTCCACCACCGAAACCGTTTTCACCCACGAAACTCCGGCCCTGACCAATCTGAGCGACGGCGTGAATGTGAACTATGAACTCGGAACGACGTTCATCAGTGGCGCGACCGGATCGATCACGGCACTCCGCTTCTGGAAAACGGCCAACGAGTCCGGGGTGCACATCGGCCGTCTCTGGAGCTCGAGTGGAGCGCTTCTCGCCTCAGTCACCTTCGCCAACGAATCCCCGTCCGGCTGGCAGGAACAGCCGCTCTCCACCCCCATCCCAATTGTGGCTAACCAGCCCTACGTCGTGACGGTGAATACGGGCAATACTTACTACGTGGCAACCAACCAAGGGCTCGCCGCGCCCGTGGTCAACCGCGACCTACACACCGCTGTAGGAGACAACGGCCTTTACGGCAGCGTTGGGCAATTCCCCACCTACTCGTATCAACATACAAACTACTTCAGAGACGTGGTCTTCGCGCCCAGCCCGTGATCCTCGCAGAAGGCCTATCTCAACCTTTGCGCGGTCGGCCTGCAGGGAAGGCGCGACTTCCTCGACGAGCCGAGCCGTGTTTCCAATCCCGGCTCGCGGGAACGGTTTACCCTCCCCTCAAAATCGTCCACGGACTTACCTCCTGCGGCGTCCGGGCTCCCCGCGAGCCATCAGCCTTGGGTGCGGCCCGATAGCAATCGGCCGACGGCCGTGCCGGCACGCCGAGCGGGCCGCAGGGACCGGCGCAGTCGCTGTCCTTGAGGGGAGCTATACAAGCCTCGCACGCTGTGCGCAAAACCGGTTCCACTCACGGCCTGCGACTCGGTCAAGAGCGGAGCGCGGCGGCGCAGCAAAAAGGCACTCAGCGCTTTGGTGAGGCGATGCAGCTCCACCGCCGCTAAGAGGGTGACGCCTAGCGAGCACACGATTCCCAGAGCGAGAAGGCCATCGCCCGCGTCGGTCACATCGAACCAGCGGGCCAAGGCATACCGATTGAATTCGCGCATCAAGGGCTGGTGAATGAGGAAAATTTCAAAGCTGTGTTTACCGAGAAAAGCCAAGGTCCTCCGGGCTCCCGTGCTTGCAGCGACCTTACGGACGGTGAAGGTATAGAAAGCGACCACCGCCACCGCGACGGCGGTTGAATACAGCACCACACTCTGGGTGTAGGGCATATAAAGATAGAGGAGCAAGGCCAGCCCAAGCGTCGGCGTGAGGGGCAGGCTGAGTTCTCCTTTTTTAAGAGCATAGCCCAGGAACATCCCACAGCAGAAATCGGCCATGCGAAAACCCCAGTGCCCCATCAATCCACCCTGACCATAGTAGGAAAGGATGGAAATGATCGTCAGGCTGACCACCGCGCTGATCAAAAGTAACCAATCCGGTTTCCTTTCCAATAATTGGCGGGTCGCCAGAAAAAAGGCGTAGCAACCGAGAATCGCAGTGATGAACCAAAAACCGTCGTTGACCGCAAAAGCGTAGGCGTCGCCGAAAAGCGAGTGGACCGCAAAATAATGCGCGATGATATTCGGCGTAGGCAGGTCTCTTTGGAGAAGCCAGCTTTCGAGCACCAGATAGACCGTGAGCACGAGCCAATAAGCCGGGATAATTCGCACCAGTCGCCGTTTAATAAATTCGAGCGGCGCCATCTCCGTGTTCCTTCCGATCGCGAGCGCGATGCCGCTCATGAGGAAAAAAATATCAGAACCGAGATCCCCGTGGAGAATGTTTCGCCAAACGAGGACGCCGCCAGCGTGATTGATGAGAATAGCGAGAATCGCCAAGCCCTTGATCTCATCGATCAATGTTTGATGAGTTCCCGCACTAGGAATCTTGATGCGAATTTGCACAATAATACTGCCGTTGAGCTAGCCTATGACGTTCCAAACCTTCATTCGTTACCAAAATAACAATCAACTGAGCAAAAACCTCCTACCTAAGCGTAAGTTGCCAAAAGAATTTTTTCTGCCCGATCCACTCCGGCGAAGTATAGTTTGAAAATAGACACGGAGGACCGAAGCCGCCCAGGCGGGCAACTCGAACGTTTATTTTCTTTATACACTCACCCGACGCGAGGTCAGCGGTGCCACCGGCCATCGGCGCCCCTCTCGTCTCTGCTAAAATTTAACTTTCATATAGCATAGCCCAATCGATCGAGAGCATGGGCCCCTCTCCGACTCGGTACGCTGCACCCACATAATATTGACCTTATCCTACAAACGAGGCGCATAAATCAAGGGCCTCGGCCGCGGCTTCAAGCGGAATCTTCCCTAAAACCGGTAAATAATCCGCAAAATAAAATGAACCTCGGGGACCTGCCCCGGGGCCAACTCGGAAATTTCGTCAATCGGCCCGCGTTTGCACTTGGACTATTTCCGGCAAAGGTTCAGCCGATGAAAGACCCCTTGGCGACTTACCTTCATGACCACTTAGCTGGCGCAACCTTCGCGGTGGAGCTCTTGGAGGCGCTGAGCGATCAGCACTCCAGCGCACCGCTGGGAAATTTTGCCCGCGAGCTTTTGATTGAAGTGGAACACGACCGTGCCGTTTTGCAGCGCTTGGCAAAGGAACTCAACGGCGATACTAATATCCTCAAGGAGGCGGTGAGCTGGCTCTCCGAGAAAGCGAGTCGTTTGAAACTCCGTCGTCAGACCCACAGCTCGCTTGGCACCTTCGAAACCTTGGAGGCGCTTTCCTTGGGAATAGCCGGCAAAGAAGCACTCTGGCAGACCCTGGCCTGCCTTGCCGCTCAAGATCCCCGTATCCGCCAGCCGGATTACGCTCAACTGATTCGCCGCGCCCAGGAGCAACGGGCAAAGACGGAGGCACAGCGTATCGAGGCTGCGGTTACAACGTTCTCTCCGCAACCCACGGCTCGCTGAGCGGCTCGGACCCTGAACGCGGATTCTTTAGCCCGAGGCGACGCCCTGAGCCCTCCCGTACGGGCCATTCGCAGCTATAAACCGCGCCAGCGGGAAGACGGGCGAAAAGCGGGCGACGCGTTCGCGCCCGCTGGCGGGGACACCGGCTCCGTCTCTCTTACTTTTTCTTTTCCGCCCCGGTCGGACCACCCACCGCTTTTTCATAATTGGCGGTGATGTAGTTTGTCGCCACTTCGGTGATACGGACCAACATATTATTATCCGTCGCCCCGAAGCTCCAGGCTCCCCCATGGCCGTTGGCTCGTTGATAAAACTCGGGCTCGGCGATGGCCTGGCCCGTGTCTTTATCGACAAAGCGGATCCGAAGAATCACTCCGGAACTTCCGGCCAGCGCGCCTGCCCAGACCCGGGCGGTGGCATTGATAAACTTGATCTCGACGATGCTCGGTTCGAGCACGAGGGTTTTGCCTTCCTTCGAGGCCGCGGCCTTGGCGTTCCAGGCCGCGAGGAGCGGATTTACCCGCAGATCAAAGTTCTTTTGAATCTTGATCAAAGCCTTGTCGTTTGCCGACTGCCCGGCGTAAGGAGCGCCCATCGCGATGGGCTTTACTTCGAAGTGCGCATAGGTGGAAAACGCCGCTTCGGGAGCAGGATTGGTCAATTTCAATTCTTGGACATCGGCCGCATGCACCAGACCAGCGCTGAGGAGCGCAAGCAAAAATCCGGCGATACGGAACCAAGAGAGGAGTGACGAAGTGAAAACCATAGAGCCCAAGAGTCAGGCTCTCCAAAACGGCCGGCGCAACTCTGTTTTGGCGTCTGTTTTGCCTCGGCTCTGTGTCGGTCTTTCGTGAATACACGGCGTGCTAGGGCGCATCTATAGTAATACTGCTCTAATCATGCGGGCGAAGGCGCAAAACCCATTGGTCTTAAGCCGGTTTCCTGGACCGCACGGACGGAGCTCGGCTCTACAAATCGGGTCCGTCGCTTCTTCTTGGAAGTCTCGTTCTTGCTCCAGGACTTTAAAATATCCGACGGCTATAGCATTATTATTCCTGTGCTAGCGGGGAGGAGCGGTTCGGGTTTACGGTGAGGCCGATTTATTGCCCAAGGATTTTTGACATTGCCGCACTCTCTCCGACTATCGTGTATGCAGCCTCGCTCTGGGCCGGATCAGTGGACTCACGAAGAAATGGTTTTTGCGGCTCGTCGCGAACTCTTGACTGAACTCGGCCTGAGCGACTCCGAGTTGGGTCGCGCCTTTTCGGCTTCCTCGATCGGCCCTCGAGTGCGTTCAGGCGCGGTGCGGGCAAACCTCGCGCGGTTTCTGGCTCAAACGCTCTCGGGCGCCGCCGGTAATCCGCGTTACGGCGGCTACGTCGAGACGAGCGATGAGGTGGTGCTGCATCTTTCGGCCGACGTCCCGGTGCGCGAAGATCTAAGCCTCCCCATCGTCGTTCCCCTTTCCCTCCAGCTCGGCGGTCTCGCGAGAGACGTGGCGACCCGAGGCAAGCGCGCCGCAGACGCTCTGCTCACCGGTGCGACGCAAGCAGCGGCGGAATTCGGCGAACGCCTCCGCGCCTCGCCGCCTACTTATCCGGGTTGGGATCAGCTCCGCTCGCCCGACGTCCTTCGTGCCTTTCAGCCCCAGCCGCCCCTGCTCTCTGAGCGAAGGGAGGTTTACCGTCGTATCCAACTGGCTTGTACCTACGCGCTGGATCGGGCGGTGCTCGAAGGGTTGGCGCAGCGCAACCCGGGCTTCCTCGACTACCTGCACTGCTTTCCCCTCGCGAGAAAGATGAAACGCAAGGTCGTCGCTTGGCTCGGCCCGACCAACTCCGGCAAGACCCATCGCGCGGTGCAAGCGCTGAGCCGCTCGGCCAGCGGGATGTACCTCGGTCCGCTCCGACTCCTTGCGCTGGAACAACGCGACAGCATGGTCGAACTGGGTTGCCCGTGCTCCTTGATCACCGGCGAAGAACGAGACGAGCAGTCGCCGACGCACTCCGCGCGCACGGTGGAGATGACCGATTTTTCACGGCAGTTCGAAGTCTGCGTGCTCGATGAAATGCAGCTCACCTTCGACCGGGACCGTGGCTGGGCCTGGATCGCGGCCTACTGTGGCGTCGCGGCTGAAACCTTGATCGTGACCGGTCCGGCCTCCACCGAACCGATCATTCGTCGCCTCGCCGAACTCTGCGGCGACAAGGTCGAGGTTCACTTTCTCGAGCGCCAAGGGACGCTGGTTTACGAAGGCATTTTAGACTGGCGACACGTGCCACCGCGGTCCGCGGTGATCGGTTTCTCGCGCGCCATGGTCCTCGAGCTGAAGGCGATGTTCGAGTCGCGTGGGCTGCGCGTCTCCGTGATCTACGGCGGACTCTCGCCGGAAGTTCGGCGGGCGGAAGCGCGCCGGTTTCGAGAGGGAGAATCCGACATCGTGTGCGCCACCGACGCGATTGGCCTGGGGCTGAATTTGCCGCTCGATCGAGTGATTTTCTACGAAACCGACAAGTTCGATGGAGAAATCAATCGCCGTCTGGAGCCCGCGGAAATCCTTCAAATCGGAGGCAGGGCGGGCCGTGGACCCGGATCGGCCGGCTTGGTCGCGGCCTTTTCGACCCGGGACGGCCGGCGTATCCAGGCCGCCATGACACAGCCCCAGGTCACACCGGAGTCTGAGCTGCTTCCCGCGGCGCCCACCGCGATGCACGTCCGCGCCATCGCCGATCACCTGGGGACGGACCGCCTTCAGCCGATCCTGGAGTTCTTTCGCACCCGGCTGACTTTCCCGGGGGGAACGTTTTTCCCCGATGTGCGCGAGACGGTTTTTGCCGCGGCCGAACTGGTCGACACCTACGCGCCGAACTTGCCGGTCGAACAGCGCTACACTTTGGCTTGCACGCCGATCGACCTGGAGGAGCACCTTTTTCGCAGCGTCTTCACCGACTGGCTGGAGACACTCGCGGCCGGACGGCCGGTTAACTTTCCGCGCCGCCTCGAAGCCAATGGCGGCCTGGAGGGGCTGGAGGAAATGCTGCAGCTCATCACCCTCTACCGCTGGCTGGCCCTGAAATTTCCCACCGCGTTCACCGACCACGATTGGGTCGAGCAACTCCGACGCGAGGGCATTGAGCAGACTCAGGCGCTCCTGCGCCGAAGCTGGGGAAAACACGGCCTGAGACGACGAGAATGCGCCCATTGCGGTCGCTCTCTCTTGCCCAGTTCCCCGCACCGTACCTGTCGCGAGTGCCATGCCGAGGGTTATGGGTGAAGGGCAAAAGCGAAACGGCCGCGCGGCGGGTTCAATCTATTCCACGTAGTGAGCGGTTAACTACAGCCGACGGGCCCTCCGCGACCAAGACCCTTTTTCCCGTGGCCGGTCGGGCGAGACCACGCGTAGCCAAATCGCTTGTCGTCCGCTTCGCGCGCTTGCGCGTGGCGGCAAAACCACTACGAAGACGCGTCATGCGTCTCGTCGCCGATCTGCACCTTCACTCCCGCTACGCCGAGGGGGTCTCGCGGGCAATGACGATCGAGGGCATCGCGCTCTGGGCCCAGCGCAAAGGTATCGATCTTCTGGGTACAGGCGACGGCTTGCAGGCCGACTGGCTGGGGGAGGTGGAGGCCGCGACCTACGAAGCGGAACCCGGGCTCTATGCTTTACGGCCCGAGGTGGAGGAACGGGTTTGGGCAAAACTCCCAGCGGCCTTGCGTCGGCCGTTACGTTTTGTCGTCAGCACGGAGGTCTGCGCTGCGCCGCCGCCGAGAAAAGAAATCGAGGGCATTCACTACCTGATCTATTTTCCTTCCTTCGAACAGGCGCGCCGTTTTCGCGAGAGCGTGGGCCGGCACGGGGACTTGAGTGCCGGGCGCCCTACCCTCAACTTGAATTCGCTCCAACTGCTCGAACGGGTCGTCGCGCATGGACCGGATTGCCATTTCGCCCCGGCGCATGTCTTTAATCCGTGGTTCTCCGCGCTGGGCACGGTGGGAGGCGGTTACTCGCTCGATGAGCTTTTCGGTGATCTCACTCCTCACCTCCTCGCGGTCGAGATGGGGCTGACCTCGATCCCGGATACCTGCCGTCGGCTTTCAAGTTTGGACGGACTCAGCCTTCTGGCCTGCTCCGACGCGCACTCGCTGGAGAAGTTGGGCCGTGAATACACCGAAGTGGAGATCGAGCCGAGTTATCACGCGCTGTTCGCCGCGCTGCGGGAAGGGTCTCGCGAACAAATCCTCCGCCAGGTGAAATACCCCCTGCAGCGGGCCAAGTATTTTCTAAATTGGTGCGGCCCGTGCCAGAAGTCCTTTGACGCTGTGACTTGTCCGGTCTGCGGGCGGCGTCTGGTCGAGGGCTCGCGCGATCGGCTGGAAAAAGTCGCGGATCGCACCACCCCCCTCGTTGCCCAAAACGCTCCGCCGTTTCAGGAGCGCCTTCCACTTCTCGAAGTGATCGCAGCGCTCCTCCAGCGGAAGGAGGACAGCGAAGCGGTGAAACGGATCTATCACCCGCTGATCGAGCGTGTCGGTCACGAGCGCTACATCCTGACGGAAGCGCCGGAGGAGGAAATCGGAGAGGTCGCCACGCCCCAGCTCGCACGCGCGATCGCGGCCCAACGCGAGGCGAACACGGCGTTTTTCGCGCCCCGAATAGCAGGGCCGCGCGTGGCTTCGGCGGCGCAACAGGCGCTCTTCGAACTCGGTTGAGGCGGTTGGGATCAAGCCTTCCGCCTCCTCCCAACGGGGCTAGAAATGGGCGGTCGCCACGAGGTAGGTAATCAAAAGGGTGATACAGATCCCCACTGCCCACCAGAAGAGAGGAACGCCCGCTGGCCGAAATTTTCGTCGGGAAATTTTTTCACCGGGTGGATCTTCGTCGAACGCCTCATCCGGTAAGTCGAGGCCGTCGTACCGCGTCGTTTCCTCGTTCCACCCCGTCCGCTCATCCGCGCCGCAATCCGGGCAAGCGCGAGCCGAGGGAGGCACGGCCGCGCCACAGACCGGACACTCGGACGGGGGAACAAAAGGAGACGACTTTTTGGCCATCGAGAGGAAAACCACTCTTCACCCTCGGCGGCCAAACTCAAGCCAGGCCGGGCGAGAGGAACTCAAGAACGCCGACGCGTTCGCTCGCAGCGCCTCAGAATTTCTTTGGGCGACTCGCCGCGCTTCTGGCCAAGTTGTGCTAAGCTGAGGGGGCAGCACTCAGTCAATTCTCACCTCTATTCACATGAACGCAGCAAGCAGTGGTACTTTCAAGATCGGCGGGAAACGGGAAGTCACTCGCCTCGGATTTGGCGCCATGCGCATCACCGGCGAAGGCGTCTGGGGAAAACCAAAAAACATCGTCGAAGCACGCAAAGTTCTAAAACGGGCGATCGAACTCGGCATCAACTTTATCGATACAGCCGACTCCTACGGGCCCTACGTGAGCGAAGAGTTGATCGGTGAAACCCTCGCTCCGTATCCGGCGGACGTGCTGATCGCGACCAAGGTCGGATTGGTCCGCCCAGGCCCCGGGATCTGGAACACAAAAGCCGATCCAGAGCACATCCGAAACTCAATCGAAGGCAGCCTGCGCCGACTGAAGTTAGATTGTATTGAATTGTATCAACTGCATCGCATCGACCCCCGGACGCCTCTGTCCGACACCCTCACCACCCTGAAAGATCTGCAGCTCCACGGGAAAATAAAATACCTCGGATTGTCCGAAGTCAGCGTGGATGAGATCGAGCGCGTCCGGGAGGTGGTGGAAATCGTGACGGTTCAAAATCTATATAATTTCTCCGACCGGAAACACGAGGATGTGCTGACCTATTGTGAAAAGAACAATATAGGGTTTATCCCGTGGTTTCCTCTCGCGACCGGAAGTCTGGCCCGCGAAGGAAGTCCGCTTTCAGAAATCGCGACCAAATACCAGGCCAGTTCCGGTCAAATCGCGCTCGCGTGGCTCTTGAGAAAATCGCCGGTGATGTTGCCTATTCCGGGCACCTCGTCCGTCGCGCATCTCGACGAGAATGTGGTGGCCGCCGAGATCGAGCTGTCCGACGACGACTTCTACACCCTCGACACGCTCGAGCAAAAAGTAGGCTCGTAACGGAGCGCGCATCGTGTTTCCCGGAGAGGAAACTTTCCGGGAAATCCCGGGGTGTAATCGCAGAAAGAACTCTCGGTCTATTCGTTTGTCAGCGGTGGCTTCCTACCGTAGGACGAACCATGCCCTCCGCCAGCCGCTTCCTCCAACGCATCGATTCTCATCATCGGGTGATCACCGCGTTCTCGGTCGCGGTGTTGGCCGGTGTTTGTCTGATCGGTCGAATGCGCATTCCCGCATTGGTCATCACCTCCTGGAATGTATTTTCCGTCACCTCCATCTCCATGGCCTGGGCTCATATCCTTTTTGTATCAGATCCGACCGATTGTATAAAATCAGCCAAACTACAGGACTCGAGCCGCAGCTGGATTTTCTTTTTTGTTCTCGCGAGCGCCTGCGCCAGCCTTTTCGCGATCGCCTACCTCATCCTGACCCGAAATTCTCAGACCCACGGGTCGGTGATGGAAAACGCGTTCTTGGCCATCGGCACGGTGGTGTCCTCCTGGACCTTGATCCATACCATTTTCGCTCTCCGCTACGCTCATATATTTTACGGGCACGACGAACACGTGCGCCAAAAGGGAGAAAAAACCGCGTTGCAATTTCCCGAAGAGACCGACCCTGACTATCTGGATTTCGCCTATTTTTCCTTCGTCATCGGCATGACCTGCCAGGTCTCTGATGTACAAATCTGTTCGCGCCGGGTGCGGCGGCTTGCCCTGCTCCACGGCCTGCTTTCGTTTCTTTTCAATACCGTGATCGTGGCAATGAGCATCAATACTATTTCGGGCCTCTTTTAATCGCACTCCGAGCTCCCGCAACCGCGGGCAATGATATTATAGAAGCTAAACTCGTTCCGCCCAGGTGGTCTGGTGATCGGGGAAGCCGCTGGAAACTCGATAACCCGCGCGACGGAAGAGCGGCTCCAACAGGGAGGAAGTCGGCTGCCCATTGCGGGAGTGGTAGCTTGCAATGGAAAAGTGAATACGCTGTTGAGCGATGAAGTCCAGGCTGCCCTCCACCGCCTCGACCTCGGCCCCCTCGATATCCATCTTCACGAAAGACGGAACCGCACCGGCCAGGCGGCAAGCGTCCTCAAAGCTAAGCACCGGAACTTCGACCGTCTTTCCTTGCGCGCTGTCGTTTGAAAGGTGGGAACCCAGATCTCCATCGGAGACGAAGCTCAGGGTTGTCGATTCTTTCCAGAGTCCCTTGTCCACCACCGTAACGTTTTTCAGGCCCGCTTCCGCGATATTCTGGACCAACTGCGCGCGGTTGGTCGTGTCGGGCTCAAATGAATACACCCTTCCGGTCGGTCCGACCATCCTGGCCAAGGCGATGCTGATTTCTCCGCAAAACGCACCGCAGTCAAAGACCACCGCCCCCGCTTGCGGCTTGGTCTGGGCAAAATAACCGGCCTGCAAGTCGGCCGCTTCCGGCAAACCCGCCATCCGGACAAAATCGGTCGTGCCGGGAATTTTATAACGCTGCACTCCGCGCAAGTCGGCGATCTCCCGGCGTCCTTGCTGTACGAATACAAACCGAGAGACCAGGTGTTCGAGACTCGGCATGACCATCCAGAGCTGCGCCGGATCGCGGACCGCGAACCAAAACTCGCGCTGGCCCTTGCGCAGGACGATCCGATTGGGCCGAAAATCTAGCCCATAGCCCAGTTGAGCCGCTCGTTCCTGCAACCGCTTGCCCAATGGCGTCAGTTTCAAAGCGAGAAGTACGCTATAGACCGACTCGATCTCTTTGAACCGGCGGAACGGACCCAAGAGCGAAGCGCGGAAATTCTTCATGGTAGGCCGCAGCCGAACCTGTATCTAAATTGCACGAGCGACTGTAAAGCGCACAAAAAAGCCGCGCAGGCAAAAGGCCCGCGCGGCTTCGGCAGAAAAACAATTAGGCGGCGTGGCGGCGAACGCGAAGCCGGATGGCCAGACCCATCAACGCAAGTGCGCCGAAAAGACCGTAGGTCGACGGCTCGGGCACGGGCGAAGCGATGGGGGCATCGGTCAGCGTCAACTTAGGCGCGAAAAACGGCGCGTCTCCGGCGTCGCTGTCCGAGGCAGCGAAGTACAGGTAGGGAGAAAGCGCGTCGGTCCGCTCCAGACGCAGACCGAAGTTCTGCTCACTCCCGCTGATCCAGGCGTTCACGATTGTGGTGACGTCCCAGGACCGGAACAGCCCCACGTCGCTGTCGGCGATCAGATTGGTCGCAACGGCGGTCGGTGCTACGGCAGGCAAGTCGCTCCAGTGCTCGATCGTTTCCGTCCAGGACGAAAGATTCTGGAATAAACCGAAACTGGCCGTCGACCCAGCCCCGAGCTGATTCAAGGCCTGATAAATTTCCAACTTGGCCGACGCCACCGGCGCGGTGATACCAGTGAGATCGAATTGCAGCAATCCGACGTTTTTCTCGTCGTCCCCGGTGTAGGCGGTCAGCACCGGTTGGGGGTTAACGGTGCCGAAGGGAATATAAAACGGCTGGGAGAGATTCCAGTCATTCGTCCCAATGTTCCCAACCTGGGAGGGCGCCAGAATCGTCTGCCCCAGGGCAACCTTGGCGAGGCAAAGTGCGCCGAGTAATACTAAACCAGTGCGATATAATTTATTTGTAGTCATTTTTATTGCGGTCAACCCGCGAGGTGAGCACTCGCGGTTTAAGCAGATTAACATAAAACAAGCGGGCCGCTTCCAGGATTTCTCCGGCCGTGGCCATAGGTGCAATAGAAAGTAGGGCATCGTCTTCAGAGCCTTAAAATAGTGATGCGTAAGATTGCTCCCCATCTGCGAACTGCATTTCCCCTCCGTCGGAGGCAAAATAGCTCAATGGTATTCGTTCTTTATCCCACGAATCTCACGGTGAGCGGAACCGTAAATCGTAAACGGGGTCGGCCGCTTGGGTCTTTTCGCGACAAAAGATAGAGCGTGTCGTTTTGTTTAATCGCAACCCGACTGCCGCCTTTTTCGCGAACCTCAGCCGCCTTCGCCTTCCCCCCGCGAGGTGGTTCGAAGCCGACCCGCGTCCCTCCACCACCACATCCTACTCAGCAGTCATGAAATTAAAAATATATCCAAAGAAAGTACTTTTTGCTCTCGCCGGCCTGACCGCCCTCGCTCTGGGGCAAGCCCAGCAAGCGTCGGCCGCCTGGGACAGCTGGCACTCCAGCTACGCGACCTATACCGGCTCGGGATTCAGCGGCGGAAACGCGCTGCTCGATCCGATTGCGTCCACCATGGAAATCACCGCGCTGGACCCAGCCGATTATAATGGTTTCGGAGTGAGCGCAGCCTTGGCCGGCGCCTACCTGGAAGTGGTCACGCCAAAAGGTCATACCACCGTGTATGTGACCGACCTCTATCCCGAAGGCGCTCCCGGTGCCCTCGACCTGTGCCCCGTCTCTTTCGCCAAGCTGGGCAATATGGCGGCGGGTAAGATCAATATTCAGTGGCATGTGGTCAAAGCACCGATCACGGGAAACTTCTCTTATCGCATCAAGGAAGGAAGCAGCCAGTGGTGGGCCGCCATTCAGGTGCGAAATCATAAGTACCCGGTTTTGAAGATGGAGTACTTCAAGGACGGCAAATGGATCAATATGCAAAAAATGCCCTGGAATCACTTTGTTGGATACGGCATGGGCACCGCGCCGCTGCGCGCTCGTATCACCGATATTCGTGGCGTGGTGGTCACGGACACCCTCCCTCCGCTTCCGGCGAACGGAACCTCCAGCGCTTATATCGTGCCCGGGAAAGTGCAGTTCCCAAACTGAGAATAATATAAATTCGTGTGTCCTCCTCCTGAGATAATCAGAGAGGGCACAGCGGCTAGTCTGACCAGCCCGTCGCTCTCGCGGCGGGCTTTTTGATCTCCGGCGAGGAACGCAATCGGGGCCAACGCGTCGCGAGCCCACGGTGGGTGCGATTCGTTAATTCAAGTTTTTAGCCCGCCTCATTTTATACAGCGGCGCGCGGTGGGCACGCCGGCAGGACCGCGCTCGCTTCATCAGCGGCTTCGCCGGGTCGCAATCACTGTGACGTCGACCGTCCGAGTGGCATCTTTCGGATGGATTGCGTGGAGGGCGAGGATGCCAGCCGTCACGTCGAGCGGGGGCTTGGGCGCGGTGACCACCATGGCTCCATAAACAATTGGCTCGTGGCCGAGCGAGAATTGGAATGGGGCGGCGAAGGATTCCGAATGGACCGGGAGCAATCCTCGCTCGCGGGGTTCGATCATTTCGGATTTTCCGCCGCCGAACGCGGTCATAAAATGGGTCCCGGTGGCCAGCTTGGTCAGTTCCAGCAGCGACGGTTTGTCCATCGCGATCAAGGCGATGTCGTGCAGCTCCGGAACCCGTTCGGCAATTCCATAGAA
>Ga0070717_10000147_pt1 | contig 52381 bp, 48 predicted proteins | sample LARL113metaG_FD_71366 | JGI IMG/M metagenome (GOLD analysis project Ga0070717, IMG submission 71366) | Corn, switchgrass and miscanthus rhizosphere microbial communities from Kellogg Biological Station, Michigan, USA - LAR L11-3 metaG | ecosystem: Host-associated > Plants > Roots > Rhizosphere ...
CCCTGCCCACATGCGCGTCTCTCGCAGAAAGGCGGGGGATTCCTCACCGTCTGCGCGGCTCGGAATGACACGGACGCCTTGTGCAGAGCTTCCCTAACCGCTAACCGCTAACCGCTAACCGCCAATCGCTTACGCGAAAATCACCCGCCGGCCCTCGACGCGCCAGCGCCTCGTACCGAGCGCGATCAGCGCCTCGACGTACGCCGCGTGCTCCTGCTCGAGGATGCGCGCGGCCAGGGTCTCGGCGGTGTCGCCGTCGCGCACCGGCACGGCGCGCTGGACGACGATCGGCCCGGCGTCGAGGTTCTCGTCGACGAAGTGGACCGTGCAGCCGGAGACCTTGACGCCGTACGCGACCGCCTGCGCCTGCGCGTCGACGCCGGGAAACGATGGCAGCAGCGACGGATGGATGTTGAGGATGCGGTGCGGAAACGCGGCGACGAAGGCGGGGCTGAGCAGCCGCATGTACCCCGCCAGCGCGACGAAGTCGGGCTCCGCCTCGGCCAGCGCGCGCAAGACGTCCTCCTCGTGCGCCGCCCGCGTCGGATAGCGCTTGTGATCGAAAACGTGCGCCGGGAGGCCGAGCTCGCGCGCGCGCTCGATGCCGCGGGCGTCGGGGCGGTTGGAGATGACGCAGACGACGGTCGCGTCGAGCGCGCCGGTCGTGATCGCCGCATGGATCGCTTCGAAGTTCGAGCCGCGGCCGCTCAGGAGGATCGCGAGCTTCACTTCAGATCCAGGAAGCGAAGCCGGCCGGCGGCGCGTCGTACGCGACTTTCCCGCTGCCGCGGACGACGTTCCCGATGAAGAAGTACTGCTGCCCGATCGCGCCGAAGTGCCGCGCCACCGCCTCGACCTTGTCGGGCGCCACGATCAGCACCATGCCGATGCCCATGTTGAAGACGCGCAGCATCTCGCCGGCGTCGACGTTCCCCTGCTCGTGCAGCCAGTGGAAGATCGGCAGCACGGGCCACGAGCCGAGCTTGATCTTCGCGTCGAGCGTCTCCGGCAGCACGCGCGGCACGTTGTCCGTCAGGCCGCCGCCGGTGATGTGCGCGAGCGCGTGCAGCGCGCGCTGCTCGACGAGCGGCAGGAGCGGCTTCAGATACGAGACGTGCGGCGCGAGCAGCGCCTCGCCGAGCTTGCCGACGCCGGCGACGATCTGCTGGAGGTCGCCGGCGATCCGCCGCGCCAGCGAGTAGCCGTTCGTGTGCAGGCCGGCGCTCGGCAGGCCGATGAGGACGTCGCCCTCGCGCACGTCCTTGCCGGTGATGACCTTCGACTCGTCGACGACGCCGACGATGAAGCCGGCCACGTCGTAGTCGTCGTCGCCGTAGAAGCCCGGCATCTCCGCCGTCTCCCCGCCGATGAGCGCGCAGCCGTTCTCGCCGCAGGCGCGGGCGATGCCGCGGATGACGTCGGTCATCACCGCGGGCCGCAGTTTTCCGGTGGCGAAGTAGTCGAGGAAGAAGAGCGGCCGCGCGCCCTGGACGAGGACGTCGTTGACGCAGTGGCAGACGAGGTCGTAGCCGACGGTGTCGTGGACCTTCATGGCCTGCGCGACGCGGAGCTTCGTGCCGACGCCGTCGGTCGAGGAGACGAGGACCGGTTTCTCGATGCCGTCGAACTGCGCGCGAAAGAGGCCGCCGAAGGAGCCGATGTCGGAGAGGACGTTCGGCGTGAAGGTGCCGCGGGCGATGCGCCGGACCTCGCGAAGAGCCTCGTCCTGCGCGTCGATGTCCACGCCCGCGTCGCGATAACTCGTCTTGTCGGGCACGGCGGGCGAGTCTAGCATGGCGCCCCGATGGCCCAAGTCCTCCTCACGTTGACGCTCATCAGCATGGCCGGCCTCATCGCCACGATCGTGGCCGGCTACCGCGCGTCGCCGGTGCACGCGTCGACGCACATCCTCATCGCCCTGGCCACGGTGATCGTCGGCCTCTTCGCCCAATCGATGACGATGTTCTTCTTCATCGGCATGGGCAAGGAGATCAAGGAGGCCTCGGGGCAGAACGCGGAGGTCGTGCGTCGCACGCGCGCGCACAAGGCGAAGGTGTTCCCCGCCGCGACGTACGCGATCGCCGTGCTGATGGTGACGTTCATCATGGGCGGCGGCGTCCGCACGGGGAAGACTCCGGTCTGGCTGCACACGGCGCTCGCCGCCGCGTCGCTGGCCCTGCTCGGCCGCGCCTACGTCGTCGAGTTGAAGGCGATGGAAGACAACGCGCGGCTGATGGAGGAGTACCTCAAAGAGTGATCTGGCTGTCGATCGGCATTCTCGTCGCCATCGCCGCGATGGTCGTCGTCGCCCGCGACCGCATCGCCCGCCTGCAGTCGCTCCTCGCCGGCGGCGCCGTCGGCCCCGGCTGCGCGATCGCGCAGGCCGTGGCGCTGCTGCTGCTGGCGCTGCTGATTTTCATCGGGCATCGGGCGGGGGTGTTTTAGGTAGGAGGGCGCAGAGCGCAGGGGCAGGGCGCAGATGGTTGCCCTGCAGGGTGCGCGCATCCGGCAAGGACATCACCTGCGCCCTGCCCCCTAATTCGTTACGCCCGGTACAACGCCGCCCCCCAGTGCAACCCGCTGCCCAGCGCCGTGAAGCACACCAGCATCCCCGGCTGGATGCGGCCGTCGGCGACGCACTCGTGGTAGAGGATCGGCAGCGTTCCCGCGGTCGTGTTCGCGTAGCGCTCGATGTTGTGCGGCGTCTTCTCGGGCGGGAGGCCGAGCTGCTTGGCGACGCCTTCGACGATGCGCAGGTTCGCCTGGTGGATGAGCAGCACGTCGATGTCCGCGACCGACACGCCGTTCGCGGCGCAGACCTCGCGCACGGCCTCGGGCATCTTCGACACCGCCTCGCGGAAGACCTCGCGGCCGTTCATGTCGGGGATCGGCTCGCCGTTCGCGATCTGCTCGACGTCGACGTACGGGCGGCGGCGGAAGCCGACGCCGGGGACGTAGAGCGCCTCGATGTTCGAGCCGTTCGTGTAGAGCCGCGCGTCGATGAAGCCGCGGTCGCCGTTCTCGCTTCCCTCGATCACCACCGCGCCCGCGCCGTCGCCGAAGAGCACCGTGCGGTCGCGCAGCGTCGTGTTCAGCGCGCGCATCTCGTCCGTGATCTCGATGTCTTCGCCGATCGTCACCGCCCACCCGCCGCGCTTCCACGGCATGAACGGCGTGTGCACCTCGGCGCCGACCAGCAGGAGGCGCCGGTACTTGCCGCTGCGGATCAGCGAGTCCGCGAGGTCGAGGCCGTAGAGGAAGCCGGAGCACTGCTGGCGGATGTCGAACGTCGGCAGCGACTCGCGGAAGCCCATCTTCGCCTGCAGCACCGGGCCGTTGCCGGGAAAGAAGAAGTTCGGCGTCATCGTGGCGAAGATCACCGCGTCGATGTCGTCCTTCGCGCGTCCGGCCGCGGCCAGCGCCTTGTCCGCCGCCTCGATCCCGAGCTCCGCGGAGCCGACGCCGTCGCTGGTGTAGTAGCGCTGCTGCACGCCGCTGCGCGTGCGGATCCACTCGTCGGTCGTGTCCATCAGCTTCTCGAGCGCGGCGTTCGGGACCACGTGCGCGCCGGTGGCGATGCCGCTGCCGATGATGACCGATCGCATGGTGAGTGTCATTCCGAGCGGAGCGAGGGATCCCCTGCCGCAGGGGATCCCTCGCTCCGCTCGGAATGACACCGGGGCGGTCAGTTTACCTTGGTCAAGCCGAGAAGATCGTCCTGCGAGAATTCGTACTTGCGCCCGCAGAACTGGCAAACGACCTCGGTCGTCTCCTGGCGCATCATCTCCTGCAGCTCGCCGTCGGAGAAGAGCGCCAGCGGCGCCAGGGCGCGCTCGCGGCTGCACGAGCAGGTGTAGCTGAGCGGCACGTCGAAGCTCGGATCGATCTGCTTGTAGCCGACGTCGTGCAGCACCGTGGCGACGACGTCCTCGATCGGCATCTTATCGAGGAGCGTGCTGAGCGGCGGCGCCTCCTTGATCCGCGCCTCGACCGCCGCGATCGACTCCTCCGTCGCGTGCGGAAAGGCCTGGATGACCACGCCGCCCGCCGCGGCCACGCCGTCGCGGCGATTCAAAACGCCGAGGAGCACGGCCGAGGTGATCTGCTCCGATGCGTGGAGGTAGCGCGTGATGTCCTGGGCGATGCCGGAGCCGGTGGTCAGCAGTTGCGACGTGTACGGACGGCCGACGGGCGGCACGCCGCGGACGACCGTGAGCTTCCCGCGGCCGAGGGCGTGCGGGACGTCGAGCGCGGCGTCGGTGGGGACGGGATTCTCGACCCAGCCGCGCGCGTGCCCGGCCACCGTCCCCTCGGCGATGACGAGGCCGAGCGGCCCGTCGCCTTCGAAGCGCAGCGTGACGTACTGGTGCTTGAGCGCCTTGTCGAGGAGGCGCGCCAGGAGGAGCGAGCCGGTGAGCGCGCGGCCGAGGGCGTCGGCGGCGACCGGCGCGAGGTCGAGCACGCCGCGCGCGGTCTCGACAGTGTCGGTCGTCTGCGCGGCGATGATGCGGAAGTCGCCGCCGCCGGCCATGCCTTGAATGAGTCGATCGGATCCGTGCATTGGTCTCGCTGAGAACGGCGCCCGCCGCCGGAATCTTTCGGCAGAGAGCGGCTCATCCTTTGCAGGCCCTCAGGCATGCGAAACGCCGTGATGTTGATGTTGCTGTTGGCCGCCCTCGGCTGCATGAAGAAGAGCGCCGACGGCACGTACCGGGTGGACAAGAAGTCGGGCGACGAGCTCAAGACCGACCTGCAGAAAGCGGGCGAAAAGCTCAAGGCCGACGCGCAGAAAATCCAGAAGAGCGAGGCGGCCAAACGCGCCGAGGAAAAGGCGGGCGAGAACCTCGAGAAAGCGGGAGAGAAACTGAAGGAAAAAGCGCGGCACTGACTGGTGATAGATTACGCGCCCCGCACGTCGCCGTGGACGCGCCGGCGGAGCTCATGGAGGAGGAATCAGAATGGCAGTAACGACCGGACGGACCTCCGTTGCCGATCGGACCTCGACGCTGAAAGTGGGCGATGAAGCGCCCGATTTCACGCTGCCGGGGCACCGCGGCGACGAGAAGTTCAAGCTCAGCGACTATCGCGGAAAGAAGAACGTCGTCCTCGTCTTCTATCCGCTCGACTGGACACCCGTGTGAACCGTACAGATGCCGGGATATGAGGCCGAGATGGCCGACTTTGAACGGTATGACGCCCAGGTCGTGGGCATTTCGGTTGACAGCGTTCCCAGTCACGTAGCATTCGGCAAATCGCTCGGCGGGATCACGAAGTACCCGCTCCTCGCCGACTTCCATCCGAAGGGCGAGGTCTCGAAGAAGTACGGTGTCTGGAAGGAAGACAAAGGCATCTGCGAGCGCGCCATCGTCGTCGTCGACAAGAAGGGCGTCGTTCGCTACATCGACGTGCACAACATCGGCGAAGCGCCGGAGAACGCCCAGATTCTCGAAGTCCTTCGCGAACTCGACTAGCGACCGCGGCGGGTTGTCCACGCCCGCCGTGGTTCTTCGTTCTTAGGTTCTTAGTTCTTAGTTCTTAGTTCTTAGTTCTTAGTTGTTAGGAGCTGCGTTGTTATCGATCTCTCGCCGGTGTGTCCCGTTTACTCCGTTTGACAAAGATCTTTCCACCGCCGTCGTGACGCTCGTCTCGGCGACCGGCGTCTACGCGCCGGACCAGGAGGCGTTTCCGACCGAGGATCCGGGCGACATCACGTACCGCGTCATCGGCGGCGACGCCGACGTGAGCTCGCTGCGCATCGCCCACCATCACTACGACCACAGCGAGGCCGACGCCGATCCGAACATCGTCTTTCCGCTGCAGTCGCTGCGCGAGCTCGTTGCCGAGGGCGTCATCGCCGGCGTCAACGACAAGCACTACGCGTACGGCTTCACCACGCGGCTGCGCGACCTGTACGAGACCACGTTCCCGGAGCTTGCCGACAAGGTCGAGCGCTCGAAGACGAAGGTCGTGGTGATGACGGCGGGCTGCCCGGAGACGTGCCACCGCACCATCGCCAACCTGGCGCGCGAGATCGAGGCCCGCGGCGTACCGACGATCGTCATCACCGCCTCGCCGGCGGCGACGGAGTCGGTCCGACCGCCGCGGGCGATGACGTTCGACGGCAGCGAGATCGGGCGCGTCGTCGGCCGCGCCGGCGAGCGCGATTTTCACCGCGCCGTCGTCCGCGCCGCGCTGGAGATGTTCACGCACGACACCCCGCCCGGAAAAGTGGTGACGAAGACGATTCGGTAGTTCCGTCATGCTGAGCCGCAAAGACGGCGAAGCATCTCCGGTTGGAGATCCTTCGCCGCGCTTCGCCGGCTCAGGATGACGAGAAGTGACTTATCCTTCGCGCGATGGAAGCGAGCCCCGCGCAGTACGACTGGACGGTGGAAGACTCCTCGTCGTTGTACATGATCGACCGCTGGGGCGCCGGCTACTTCGACGCCAACGCGAACGGCGACCTCACGTGCGCCCCGCTGCAGGAGAAGGGCATCGCCGTGCCGCTCATCGAAGTTTTGCGCGAGGCGAAAACGCTGAGCCTCGAGGCGCCGCTCCTGATCCGCTTTCAGGACCTCCTGCGGCACCGCGTGGAGACGCTGAACAACGCCTTCAACGCCGCCATCGCGGAGCACAACTACCGCGGCGCCTATCGCGGCGTCTTTCCGATCAAAGTCAACCAGCTGCGCGAGGTCGTCGAAGAGATCCTCGACGCCGGCAAGCCGTACAGCTACGGCCTCGAGGTCGGCTCGAAGCCGGAGATCTTCGCCGGGCTGGCGGTGCACGAGGACCCGGAGTCGCTGATCATCTGCAACGGCTACAAGGACGAGCGCTACGTGCGCATGGCCATGCTCGGGCGGAAGCTCGGCAAGAAAGTGATCGTCGTCGCGGAGAAGCTCTCGGAGATCCGCGCCATCGCGCGCATCGCCGCGGAGATGAACGTCGAGCCGTGGATCGGCATGCGCGTCCGCCTCCTCTCCAAGGGCGCCGGCAAGTGGGCGACCTCGGGCGGCGAGCACGCGAAGTTCGGGCTGTCGACGGCCGAGATTCTGGAAGCCATCGAGATCCTGGCCGAGGCGAAGATGGAGTCGGCGTTCAAGCTCCTCCACTTCCACATCGGCTCGCAGATCCCCGACATCCTGACGATCAAGCGCGCCGTCCGCGAGGCGGCCATGTACTACGCGAAGCTCTTCAAGATGAAGCACCCGCTCGAGTACCTCGACGTCGGTGGCGGCCTGGCCATCGACTACGACGGCTCGCGCTCGAGCTTCCAGTCCTCGATGAACTACACGCTCGAGGAGTACGCCAGCGACATCGTCTACAACATCATGGACGTCTGCGACGAGGAGAAAGTCCCGCATCCGAACATCGTCTCGGAGTCGGGGCGGGCCATCGTCGCGCACCACTCCGTGCTCGTCGTGCAGGCCTTCGGCTCGATCGAGAAGACGCCGCTCGAGCCGGTGCAGAGCCGCCCCGCCGACCACAAGCTGATCCGCGAGATCATCGAGATCAGCGAGCGCGCCGGCGTCGAGTCGCTCAACGAGTCGTGGCACGACCTCATCCAGATCAAGGAACAGGCGCAGAACCTCTTCGAGGTCGGCCTGCTCGGTCTCGAGGCAAAGGCGCGCATCGAGGAGCTCTTCTGGCAGGTCGCGGAGAAGCTGCAGCTCGTCGTCCGCGACATCGACCCCGAGGAGGTGCCGGAGGATCTGAAGAACCTGCAGATCGAGCTGGCCGACCAGCACATCTGCAACTTCTCCGTCTTCCAGTCGCTGCTCGACCACTGGGCCCTCGGCCAGCTCTTTCCGATCGTGCCGATCCACCGCCTCAACGAGCGGCCGCAGCTCGAGTCGACGCTCGTCGACATCACCTGCGACTCCGACGGCAAGGTATCGAAGTACATCGACCTCTCCGACGTCCGCGACACGCTGCCGCTGCACGAGCTCCGCAACGGCGAGCCCTACTTTCTCGGCATTTTCCTGACCGGCGCCTACCAGGACATCATGGGCGACATCCACAACCTCTTCGGCCGCGTCAACGAGGTCCATGTATTCCTCGACCCGGACGAGGAGAGCGGCTTCTACATCGAGGAAGAGATCCCTGGGAACTCCATCGGCGAAGTCCTGGCGATGACGCAGTACGACTGGCGCGACCTCGAGAAGCGGATGAAGACGCAGATCGACGCGGCCATCAAGGCCGACCGCCTCAAACCGACCGAAGGGATGAGGCTGCTGCAGGATTACGAACGAGGATTAAAGGATCAGACGTATTTGTCGTTGGAATAGCTCGTCCAGGGGGAAAACATGAATCGCAAAACACTCGCAATTGCTCTCTTCGCGATCGCCGTTGTCGCCGGCAATCTCGTCGCCGCGACCGAGGCTCGCATCAACGGACACGTCACCGACGCCGTGACGAAGAAGCCGGTCGCGAACGCAACGGTGCGCTTCCAGGCTACGGAGCGCCGCACGATCGATCAGACCTTCAAGGCCGACGCGAACGGCAAGTACGAGGTCATGATGCTCGACGGCACGATCCCGTACATGATCACGTGGTCGGCGCCCGGCTATCAGCCGTTCCAGGAGAAGGTGAAGCTGAAGATCGGCGGGGAGATGCTGCTCAAGGACGTCGAGCTGCAGCCCGCCGGCGCCGCGCCGGTCGCCGCGGCCGGCACGAAGGCCGACTCGAGCGTGACCGCCTACAACGAAGGGGCGCAGCTCTTCAACGACGGCAAGGTGCCGGAGGCGATCGCGAAGTTCAAAGAGGTGGTGAAGGCGAAGCCGGACATGATCGCGGCGTGGGAAGCGCTGGCGCGCGCCGACCTGCGCCAGAAGGACTACGCCGGCGCGATCGAGTCCGCGAGCAAGGCGCTGGAGCTGGCGCCCGACGAGACCGACATGTACGCGGTGCAGTACGAGGCGTACAAGGCCACGGGCGACAAGGCGAAGGCGGCCGAGGCGAGGAAGAAGCTCCCGGCCGACGCGGCCTCGACGTTCAACGACGCCGTGAAGCTGCTCAACCAAGGGAAGGATGCCGAGGCCGAGCCGCTGCTCAAGCAGTCCATCGCCGCGAACGACAAGTTCGGGCAGGCCTATTACGAGCTCGGCATGGTCTACATCCGCATGGGCAAGATGGCCGAGGCGAAGCAGAACCTGCTCAAGTACCTCGAGCTCGAGCCGAACGGCAAGGACGCTTCGACGGCGAAAGAGTCGCTGAAGTACCTGCAATAGCCGTGAGACGCGCCGCGGCGGTTCTCGCGCTCCTCGTGGCGGCTTGCTCCGCGCAACAGCTCGGACGCAAGCCGCCGCTGCCGGAGCCGGAAGTGGCCATCGAGCAGTTGTCGGCCATGCCGGCCGCGGCGCGCAACGTCTCCGGCCCGCTGAGCGTGCACTACGCGGTGCACGTCCGCAACGTGGCCGGCCAGCCGATCACGCTGAAGCGCGTCGACATCGGCACGGTCGGCTACGGCGCGTACAACGTGGCCATGCAGTCGCGGCCGTTCGACGCGGCGATCGAGCCGGGCGGCCAGTCGGAGGTCGAGCTGTGGCTGCCGGCGCAGATCGTCGATCCCTCGCTCACCGGCGCGAACGGCCCGGTCACGATTCGCGCGGTGCTGCTCTTCGACTCGCCGGCCGGACAGATGCAGACGTCGGTCACGCGACAGGTACGGTCGGCGACAGCGCCGGACTGAGCTCCGCGTCCGGCTCGTAGCCGAGGATCGGCGCGAGCCAGCGCTCCACCACCGCCTGCGGCATCCGCTTGCGCGCGGCGTAGTCGCTGACCTGATCCTTCCCGATCTTCCCGACCGAAAAGTATCGCGCCGACGGATGCGCGAAGTAGAAGCCGCTGACCGAGGCGGCCGGCAGCATCGCGCACGACTCGGTGAGCTCGATGCCGGCGCGCTCGGCGCGCAGCAGTTCGAAGAGCGTCTGCTTCTCGGTGTGGTCGGGCTGCGCCGGATAGCCGGGCGCGGGGCGGATGCCGCGGTACTTCTCGGCGACGAGGTCGCCGCCGGAGAGGTTCTCGTCGGGCGCATACCAGCCGAGGCGCACGTCGCGATGGAGCATCTCCGCGAGCGCCTCGGCGAGCCGGTCGGCGAGCGCCTTGGTCATGATGGCGTTGTAGTCGTCGTGGTCTTTCTCGAAGCGGGCCACGAGCTCGTTCGCGCCGATGCCGGCGGTCACGGCGAAGCCGCCGACGTAGTCGTCGCTCGGCGCGACGAAGTCGGCGAGCGCGAGGTTCACGCCGGTCGTCGTCTCCTGCTGCTGCCGCAGTGTGTGCAGGACGCGGCCTTCGTCGACGAGCTCGATGTCGTCGCCGTTCGCGCGGGCGCGCCAGAAGCCGTAGACGGCGCGCGCCTTCAGCAGCCGTTTCTCGATGATCTCGTGCAGGAGCTTGCGGCCGTCGTCGTAGAGCTCCCTGGCGCGCGGCTCGTCGAGGAGCTGCGGGAAGCGGCCGCGGATCTCCCACGCGGTGAAGAACGGCGCCCAGTCGATGAACGGCTCGATGGTTTCGAGCGCGACGTCGTCGAGCACGCGCGAGCCGAGGAAGGGCGGCGGCGGCGTGCCGCGGTATTCGAGCGACGGCTTGCGCCGCCGCGCCGCGTCGAGCGGGAGGATGGTGACGGCCTGGCGCGCGGCCTGCGCGTCGCGGAGCTTCTCGTACTCGGCGCGGACGCTCGCGGTCAGCTCGCCGCGCTTCTCGCCGAGGAGCGCGGAGACGACGCCGACGGCGCGCGAGGCGTCGAGGACGTGCACGGCCGGCTCGGAGTACCGCGGGGCGATGCGCACGGCGGTGTGCAGCTTCGACGTCGTCGCGCCGCCGATGAGCAGCGGCAGGTGAAAGCCCCGGCGCTCCATCTCCCGCGCCACGTGCACCATCTCGTCGAGCGACGGCGTGATGAGGCCGGAGAGGCCGACGATGTCGACGTTCTCCCTGACCGCGGTGTCGAGGATCTTATCGGCCGGCACCATCACGCCGAGGTCGATGACTTCGTAGTTGTTGCAGCCGAGGACCACGCCGACGATGTTCTTGCCGATGTCGTGGACGTCGCCCTTCACCGTCGCCAGCAGAATCTTCCCGCGCGCGGAGATGTCGCCGGCCTTGGCCTTCTCCGCCTCCATGAACGGCAGCAGCCAGGCCACGGCCTTCTTCATCACGCGCGCGCTCTTCACGACCTGCGGGAGGAACATCTTGCCGGCGCCGAAGAGGTTGCCGACGACGTTCATGCCGTCCATCAGCGGCCCTTCGATGATCGACAGCGCGCTCGGATACTTCGCCCGCGCCTCCACGAGGTCGGGCTCGAGGTGGTCGACGATGCCTTTGACGAGCGCGTGCGAGAGACGCTCTTCGACGCTGCCGCCGCGCCACGCTTCTTCCTCTTTTTCGGCGCGCGCAGTCGAGCCTTTGATCGACTCGGCGAACGTCGTCAGGCGCTCGGTGGCGTCGGGGCGGCGGTTGAGCAGCACGTCCTCGACGAGCTCGAGGAGGTCTTTCGGGATCTCCTCGTAGATCGCCAGCTGCCCGGCGTTGACGATGCCCATCGTCAGGCCCGCATGGATGGCGTGGTAGAGAAACGCGGCGTGCATCGCCTCGCGCACGGTCTTGTTGCCGCGGAAGGAGAACGAGACGTTGCTGATGCCGCCGGAGGCGTTGGCGCGCGGGTACTTGCGGCGCAGCGCGCGCACGGCCTCGATGAAGGCGACGCCGTAGTTGGCGTGCTCCTCCATGCCGGTGGCGACGGTGAGGACGGCGGGGTCGAAGATGATGTCGCTCTCGTCGAAGCCTTCGTCGAGGAGGATCTCCGCGGCGCGCGAGCAGACCTCGAGCTTGCGCTCGACGGTGTCGGCCTGGCCGCTCTCATCGAAGGCCATGACGACGACGGCGGCACCGTAGCGGCGGATGAGCCGCGCCTCCTCGCGGAACTTTGCCTCGCCTTCCTTGAGCGAGATGGAGTTGACGACGGACTTGCCCTGCGTGCACTTGAGGCCCGCCTCGAGGACGCTCCACTTCGAGCTGTCGATCATCAGCGGGACTTTGGCGATGTCGGGCTCCGAGGCGACGAGGTTGAGGAAGTCGTGCATGACTTTCTCGGAGTCGAGGAGACCTTCGTCCATGTTGACGTCGAGGATGTTCGCGCCGCCGTCGATCTGCTGCTTGGCGATGGCGAGCGCACCATCGAGGTCGCCGCCCTTGACGAGCTGCGCGAACTTCGGCGAGCCGGTGATGTTCGTGCGCTCGCCGACCATGATGAATTGGGAGCCGCTGGCGGTGTCATCCCGAGCGGAGCGAGGGATCCCCTCGTCTTCGGCGGGGGATTCCTCGCCGTCTCCGCGGCTCGGAATGACACTGGCGCGGACGGTCAGCGGCTCGAGGCCGGAGAGGCGCAGCCACTTCTCCGGCGCCGGACGGACGCGCGGCTTCTGCTCCCTCACCGCCTCGGCGATGGCGCGGATGTGGTCGGGCGTCGTGCCGCAGCAGCCGCCGACGACGTTGAGCCAGCCGTTCTCGGCGAACTCGCCGAGGAGCTTCGCCATCGACTGGGGCGTCTCGTCGTAGCCGCCGAGGGCGTTGGGGAGCCCGGCGTTCGGATAGCAGGAGATGTAGAGCGGCGAGATGGCGCTGAGCTCTTCGACGTGCGGCCGCATCTCCGCGGCGCCGAGGGCGCAGTTGATGCCGACGCTGAGCGCCGGCGCGTGCGACACGGAGTTCCAGAACGCTTCGACGGTCTGGCCGCTGAGCGTGCGGCCGCTCGCGTCGGTGATCGTCACGCTGAGCATGACCGGCAGGCGGCGGCCGATCTCCGCGAAGTATTTTTCGATGGCGAAGATCGCGGCCTTGAGGTTGAGCGTGTCGAACGTGGTCTCGGGGAGGAGAATGTCGGCGCCGCCGTCGACGAGGCCGCGCACTTCGTCGTAGTAGGCATCGACGAGCTCGTCGAAGCCGACGCTGCGGAAGGCGGGGTTGTTGACGTCGGGCGAGAGCGAGGCGGTGCGGTTCGTCGGCCCCATGGCGCCGGCGACGAAGCGCGGTCGCTCCGGCGTCGAGACGGCGTCGGCGGCGCGGCGCGCAATCCGCGCGGCCTCGAGGTTGATCTCGTAGCAGACGTCCTCGAGTCCGTAGTCGCTCATCGAGATCGCCTGCGCGTTGAAGGTGTTGGTCTCGATGATGTCGGCGCCCGCCTCGAGGTACTGGCGGTGGATCTCCTCGATGACGGCGGGCCGCGTGAGGCAGAGGAGGTCGTTGGCGCCCTTGAGGTCGCGCGGATGCGAGGCGAAGCGCTCGCCGCGATAGGCCGCTTCGTCGAGCCCGTAGCGCTGGATCATCGTCCCCATCGCGCCGTCGAGGATGACGATACGGCGGCGCAGGAGGTCGTGAAGCTCGGCGGTGCGGTCCGGCTGCGGCATGAGGTTGTCTCCAAAAAAGTTTATGCCGAGCGCAGCGAGGCATCATCCAAGGCGCCGCAGTGGTCACGCCACGAACGGCGCCAGTGGGGACGCAGTTCGCGGCGCCTTGGCTGATCCCTCGCTCCGCTCGGGATAAAAACAAAACGCCCCGCGAGTTCTTCGCGGGGCCACTTGAGAGCTGATGCGTTCCGGCTCTTTAGCTTTTTTTATCCTGGTTGCAAGCGGCCCTAGCCAAATCAGTCCAGGTGCGGCGGAGCGTACCATGGGGAGAGCCGCGGAATCCAGCGGCGGACGTTGCGGCAGTACTCGAGGTAGTCGTCGCCGAAAAGGCCGCGCAGCGCCGGCTCCTCGTAGAGAACGACGAAGCCGAAGACGAGAGCGAAGGCGGCGCCGAGCTCGCCGAGAAAGATGTTCGCGCCGTGCGGAAAGACGATGGCGAAGCCGGCCATGACGATGCCCATGCCGACGTACATCGGATTGCGCACGTAGCGGTACGGGCCGCTGATGACGAGCTTCCGCGGCGGATCGAACGGCGCGGGCGTGCCGAGGCCGCGCCAGGCGAACTCCCAGACACAGGGGAGGCCGATGATGGCGCCGATAGCCACGACGATCCAGCCGAGCGGCCGCGGATCGGCGAAGACGTTCGGCCCGGCGATCCAGCGCGGCAGGAACCAGAGCCACAGCGCGAGGAAAAGCGGAGCGACGACGAGCGTGCGGAGGAGGGCGAAGAGTTTGCGGACCATGCTTCAGTTTATGCCGAGCGCCAGCGCGGCATCAGCCAAGGCGCCGCGACGCTCACGCCACGAGCGGCGCACGTGGGGACGCGTTTCGCGGCGCCTTGGCTGATCCCTCGCTGTGCTCGGGATAAACTACGACGAATGACCATCGCCCACACCGAACCGATCAACGCGAAGATCCTCTCCATCTCCGAAGACCAGATCCAGGGCTTCGTGCGCGATCCGTTCGGCGAGATCGCGGCGAAGTCGGGTGTCGACGTGGAGGCGGTGATGGAGCGGATCCGGGCGATGCTCCGCGCCGGCACGATCCGCCGCGTGCGCCAGACGCTGATGGCGACGAACTTGGCCGAGGGGGCACTCGTGGCGTGGCAGTACCCGCCTGAGAAACTCGAGGCGGCGTTCGACTACATGTTTCAAAAGGACCCGTTCTCCGGCCACGTGGTGACGCGCTCGACCGACGCGGCGACGCCCGGCTCGAACTACCGCCTCTGGACGACGGTGAAGGTGCCGCAGGGCTACTCGGTCGAGAAGCATTGCGCGGTGCTGGCGCGCCTCACCGGTGCCGAGCATTTCCGCGTGATGCCCGCCAAGCGCATCTTCGCCCTCGGCGTCGGCCACGTGCGCCGCAAGGGGATGGAACCGGGCAGCAAGTCGGACGAGCTGGCCGAGGTGAAGGACACGACGAAGGTCGAGCTCAGCGATCTCGAATGGCGCGTGCTGACGGCGCTCAAGCGCGAGCTCGATCCCGAGGAGATCCGCCGCGACGTCTGGCAGCACCGCGCCGACGAAGCGGGCGTGCCGCTCGAACAGTTCTACGAAGTCGCGGAGTCGCTGAACAAGCGCAAGGTGATCGGCCGCTTCTCGACGTTCCTCGAGCACGTGAAGCCGCTGCAGACGGGCGAGCGCGTGACGCGCTTCAACGGCCTCTTTCACTGGGCCGTGCCGCCCGGCCGGGAGATGGAGGCGGGGCGCGAGGTCGGCCGCTTCCACATCCTCACGCACTGCTACTGGCGCGAGGGCGGCGAGGAGTTCCGCAACGTGAACATCATGGCCGTGGCGCACGGGACGGAGAAGGCGCTGGTGCTCGCGCACAAGAAGGCGATCGACGAGCACCTCGAGCAGGTCGGGATTCCGGTGAGCTACACGAACGTGTTCTGGGGCGGCCGCAGCGAGATCAAGCCGTCGGAGATCTCGCCGTTCGCGTACCGCGAGTGGTGCGCGACGGTGGGGGTGGATCCCGATTCGATTCGTGAGTGATCGTGTCATTCCGAGCCGCGGAGCCGGCGAGGAATCCCCTGATCGAGCGCCGTGGGGATCCCTCGCTACGCTCGGGATGACACTGGCCGTCGCCATCCTCGCTCTCCTCCAGTCCTGGCAGCGCTGGCTCGACCCGATCATCGACACCGGCCGCGATCTCTACATCCCCGAGCAGCTCGCGCGCGGCGCGAAGCTCTACCGCGACCTGCGCTACGAATACCCGCCGCTCGCGCCGTACCTCCTCGCGCTGCTGCCCTCGCGCTCGCTCCTCGCCTACACGATCCTCGGCATCGCGCAGTCGGCGGTGATCGCGATCTGCCTCTGGCTCTCGCTGCGATGCAACGCCATCGCCGCGAGCGTCGCCGTTCTCTTCTTCGTCGCGCTGAGCCTCTGCGGCGCGTCGACGTGGGGGGCGAATTTCATCTTCCCCTACACGTACGCGGCGACGCTCGGGATGATGTTCATCGTCATCGCGCTCGCCGCCGTGCTGAACGATCGCGTGCCGCTCGCGCTGCCGGCGCTGCTGCTCGCGTCGTGGTGCAAGGTCGAGTACGCGATGGCCGTCGCGCTGATCGTCGTCGTCCTCGCCATCGCGCGGCGCGTGTCGCTGGCGCAACTCGCGATCTTCGTCGCCGCGTGGCTCGCGTCGCTCGGCTTCGTCGTCTGGGCGTTCCCGGAGATGAATCTCTTCGCGCTGACGAACGCCAGCGCCCGGCACTTTTTCGCCGTCGTGGCCGGGCGGCCGACGTGGGACCACGCGCTCGCGCTCCTCGGCATCGTGGCCGTGGCCGTGCTGCTGCGGATGAAGCTCTGGTGGGCGGCGATGCTGCTGATGATCCCGCTCGCGTACCACGGCTTCTTCCGGGCCTGGTTTTTCTTGCAGCTCGCCGCGCTCGTCTACGCGCTGATCAAGGAGCGCGGCTCGCCGCTCGCCGTCTTCGCGATTTTTTCCATCGCCACGACGCTGCGCGTCCCGTTCAACATCTCGCCGGCGTGGTACGGCTTCGTGCTGATCGTGCCGACGTACGCGCTGATCGCCTACGTGCTGTTCGAGCGCTTGCCGTCGCGCGCCTGGCTGTTCCTCGTCGGCTTGATCTGCGCGCGCGATCTGTGGGAGCAGCACGAGCGGTTCGGCGTGAAGGTCTATCCGATCGTCTCCGCGCGCGGCACGTTCTACGACTACGACGCCGATCGCGCCAAGGCGCTGAACGAGTTCAAGCCGGCCGGCACGCTGGCGGTGATGCCCGAAGGCCTGACGATCAACTACTTGACGCGCACGACGACGACGCTGTCGTTTCACACGTTCACGCCGCCGGAGACGGCCGATCCGCGCATCGAAGACGCGATCCTGCGCGAGATCGCCGCGCGTCCGCCCGACCGCATCGCCATCGTCAACCGCGACGTCGCCGAATACGGCTCGCGCGGCTTCGGCATCGACTACGACCAACGCCTCGCGGCGTGGATTTTTTCGAACTATGCGGTGGAGGCGCGCTGGCCGGCGCTGCTGGCGCTACGACGCCGCTAGGAACTCGACGCCGGGATTGTCCTTTTGCGCCATGTCGAGCTCCCACGCCGAGGTGAAGAGCACGACGGCGTGTCCGTGCGTGTCCGTCGTCAGGCGCGTGCGGCTCGGCAGCGACATCTTCGCGACCTCGTCGGCCGGCCTGGCGACCCAGCGCGCGAGCTTGTACGGCAGCCGCTCAACCGCCGTCTCGGTGTTGTATTCGCTCGACAGCCGCGACTGCAGCACGTCGAACTGCAGCTCGCCGACCACGGCCACGATCGGCTCCGAGCGGAGGCCGTCACGCGGCGTGAAGAGCTGCATCGCCCCCTCTTCCTCGAGCTGCTCGACGCCTTTCTGGAACTGCTTGCGGCTCGTCACCTGCTTCGCGCGCAGGATCGCGAAGTGCTCCGGCGCGAAGCGCGGGATGCGGTCGAACTCCAGCGGCTCCGTCGACGACACCGCGTCGCCGATGCGGAAGAGGCCGGGGTTCACGAAGCCGATGACGTCGCCCGGATAGGCGACGTCGATCGTCTCGCGCTCGCGCGCGAAGAGCCGGTGCGGGCGCGTCATGCGCACCTCGCGGCCGAGGCGGGAGTGGAACACCGTCATGTCTTTCTCGAACACGCCCGAGGTGATGCGCAGGAACGCCAGGCGGTCGCGGTGGCGCTTGTCCATGTTCGCCTGGATCTTGAAGACGAAGCCGGTGAAGGCGTCGTCGTCGGGCGCGATCTCGACGTCGTCGCCGTTTGGCTTGTGCGCGACGCGCGCCGACGGCGGCGGCGCGAGCTCGAGCAGCGCGTCGAGGAACGGCTGCACACCGAAGTTGTTGATCGCCGAGCCGAAGTAGACGGGGATGACGCGGCCGCGCAGGAACGCCGCGTCGTCGAACGCCGCGCCGGCGCCGGCGAGGAGCTCCGCGGCGTCGCGCAGATCGTTCCACGCCGTCGGGCCGATCTCCGCCTCGAGCAGCGGGTCGTCGAGGCCGCTCACCGTCACCGGCGCGATCGACTTCCCGTGCGCGGTCCGCTCGAAGCGGAGCACGCGCTGCTCGCGCAGGTCGAAGACGCCCTGGAACGTCGGGCCGCTGCCGATCGGCCAGTTCATCGGCACCGCGCCGACGCCGAGCTCGCGCTCGATCTCCCCGATGAGCTCGAACGGATCGCGGCCGGGCTGGTCGAGCTTGTTGATGAAGCAGACGATCGGGATCTGGCGCATGCGGCAGACCTCGAAGAGCTTGCGCGTCTGCGGCTCGATGCCTTTCGCCGCGTCGAGCACCATCACTGCGCTGTCGGTCGCCGCGAGCGTCCGGTACGTATCCTCGGAGAAGTCCTCGTGGCCGGGGGTGTCGAGGAGGTTCAGGCAACAGCCGCCGTACTCGAACTGCAGCGCGGTCGAGGTGATCGAGATCCCGCGCGTCTGCTCCATCGCCATCCAGTCCGAGGTCGCGTGGCGCTGCCCTTTGCGCGCGCGCACGGCGCCGGCCATGTCGATCGCGCCGCCGTAGAGAAGGAGCTTCTCCGTCAGCGTCGTCTTGCCGGCGTCGGGGTGCGAAATGATGGCGAAGGTGCGGCGGCGGGCGACCTCACGGCTGAGATTGCCGGGCGCTGCGGTTTCGAGAAGTTGCGACATGCGAAGCACTTAACAAGATTGTGAATGCCGCATTTCCAAGTACCTGACCCGCAGCTTCGACTTCGCAGAAGCAGATCAACGCTTGATGCGCTTCTGAAAGAGCTGCAGCTCGCTCCGGTAGCGAGTCTCCTTGGGCGAGAGCTTGACGGCGGCTTGGAAGTAGCGGCGAGCGGCTTCCAGGTCGCCGAGCGCCTCGGAGATCGCGCCGAGGTCGAAGCTCAGCGCGGCGGACTCGCGGTGCCGCCGCAGCGCGGACTCCCAGATCGCCCGCGCATCCGTCAATTTCTCCGCCTCGATCATGGCCATGCCGTCGGCGAATGCCGGCGCGGTGTCGTCGAGCTCGATCGATTCCCGCACGAGCCGCGGCGTGATCTCCTCGGCCGCGACGTTCGCGGCGTAGCGCGCGGCCTGCTCGTACGCGACGTCCTTCTCGTCGTCGCTGAGCGACGCCGCGCGCGGCGAGGTTCCTTCGCCGCGGACGTGATACGAGAAGAGCTTCTTGCCGTCGCCGCCGCGGACGTCGATGCGCGCGCTGCAGGTGGCGTCGATCCAGTGATGGGTTTTCTTCACGCGCCCGCCATCGGCGTCGTGCTCGCTCCCCTCGGCCGTGCGCTCGACGCCGCCGCAGGTGAAGTGATTGACGCCGAGGTACGCGTCCGCGGGGTGGTCGCGGCGCAGCGACACGAACGCGGCGCCGTCGAGCGCGGCGAAGTGATGGTTGTTCTCGACGGCGTTCGTGATGCGCAGCGTGCCGGCGCGGCCGACGTCGTCGACGAAGCGCTCGACGAAGGTGTGCACCTTGTCGCTGTCGCCCATGGCGTAGATGACGGCGATGCGTTCCGCCGGCGCGAGGTCGTGCGGCGCGGGGACGCGGCGCGAGAAGCTGATCCGCGGCGCGGCGTCGACACTCGTGGCCATCGCAAACAGAAGAAGAGCGAAGAGACGCGGGCGCATGGATTCGGGGCTCCCTCGAATTTTACTCTACGGCCCGGCGCGCGAATCCGTCGTATCGCCTCGCTAATATACTGCGCCGCGCATGCGGCTCAACGTCACGAGCGAGATCGGGCGGCTGAAGAGCGTTCTCGTGCATCTGCCCGGCCGCGAGATCGACGTCATGATCCCGCCGATGATGACGCAGCTGCTCTTCGACGACATCCTCTACGGCCAGGTCGCGCGCGAGGAGCACCGCCGCTTCCAGCAGCTCATCCGTTTCGTCGCCGGCGACGTCTTCGACACGCAGGACCTGCTCGAGGAAGTGCTCGAAGACGACGACACGAAGGACGAGATCGTCCGCGACCTCGCCGCGCGCAACGGGTTCACGCGCCGCCTGACGCACTGGCTGCGCGAACAGAGCGCCGGCGCGCTCGCCGAGGTGCTGATCGGCGGGCTGCCGAGCGAGAAGGGCGGCGGCGAGCTGCCGAAGTTCGAGCTCTACCCCGTCCCGAATTTCTTCTTCGCGCGCGATCCGCAAGTGGTCGTCGGCGGCGGCGTGGTGATCTCCGGCATGGCCACGCAGGCGCGCCGCCGCGAGTCGCTGCTCTCGAAGTACGTCTTCGAGCACCACGCCGCGCTGCGCGAGGCGCCCATTTACACCGACTTCATGGCCGGCGACGAGCGCGAGCGCCCGGTCCGCCGCAAGGCGCCGACGCTCGAAGGCGGCGACGTGATCGTGGCCTCGCGCGACCTCGTCCTCCTCGGCGTCACCGAGCGCACGAACCGCGCCGGCGTCCAGCAGCTCGCGCGCGCGCTGAAGAAATCCGACTCCGGCGTGAAGACGATCCTGGTCGTCGACCTCCCGCGCCAGCGTTCGTTCATGCACCTCGACACGGTCTTCACCTTCACCAGCCGGAACGAGTGCCTCATCTATCCGCCGGTGATCCTTCCCGACGGCAGCCAGGCCGCGACGATCTACGCCCTCGACCTGACGAAGAAGTCGCTTTCGTTCTCGCCGCAGAAGTCGCTCCTCGGCGCGCTGCGCCGGCGCGGCTTCGAGCTCGATCCGATCTACTGCGGCGGCAAGCGCGCCGTCGATCAGCAGCGCGAGCAGTGGACGGACGGCGCGAATGCGTTCGCGCTCGCGCCCGGCATCATCCTGCTGTACGAGCGCAACGTCCGCACGGCCGAGGAGCTCGCCGCGCACGACTATCACATCGTGTACGAAGACGATCTCCTGCTCGGCCGCACCGAGCTCGAGACGTGGACGGCGAAGAAGTACGCGATCCAGATGCAGGGACACGAGCTGTCGCGCGCGCGCGGCGGGCCGCGCTGCATGACGATGCCGCTGGAGCGCGAGGACGTTTGATGGCCGATGCCAAGCTGGCGGTGGTGGCGTTCGGCGGCAATGCGCTGCTGCGCCCCGAGGATCGCGGCACGCAGGAGGAGCAGATCGCGCGTTCGAAGCAGGCCGCGCGGTGGCTCGCCGAGATCGTGCGCCACGGCTACAAGCTAATCGTGGTGCACGGCAACGGGCCGCAGGTCGGGAACATCCTGATCCAGAACGAAGAGGCGTCGACGAAGATCCCGCCGCAGTCGCTCGACGTCTGCGTGGCGCAGACCGAGGGGTCGATGGGATTCATGCTGCAGCTGGCGATCCGCAGCCGGCTGGAATCGATCGGGATCGGCGGCGAGGTGGCGACGATCCTGACGGAGGTCGAAGTCGACGCGACCGACGCGGCGTTCAAGCGCCCGACGAAGCCGATCGGGCCGTTCTTCACGCGCTATCGCGCCGAGGCGCTCGAGCGCGACCTCGGATGGACGATGCGCGAGGACGCGTCGCGCGGCGGCTGGCGCCACGTCGTGCCGTCGCCGAAGCCGCTGCGGATTCTGAACCTCGAGACGATCAGGTACATGCTCGCCGGCGCGGCGGTGGTGATCGCCGCGGGCGGCGGCGGGATCCCGGTGGTGCGCGGCCGCGACGGCCAGTGGCGCGGCGTGGAGGCGGTGATCGACAAGGACTACGCGTCCGCGCTGCTGGCCTCCGATCTCGACGCCGACATGTTCATCGTGCTCACCGGCGTCCCGAAGGTGGCGATCGACTTCGGCAAGCCGTCGCAGACGTTCCTCGACCGCTTGAGCGTGGCCGACGCCGAGCGCTACCTCGCCGAGGGGCAGTTCCCGGCGGGATCGATGGGGCCGAAGATCGATGCGGCGATGCAGTTCGTCCGCAAGCGCGGGAAGCAGGTGCTGATCACGGACGTCGAGCACCTCCGCGAGGCGCTGGCGGGGAACGAGGGGACGGTCATTGGCGCCTAAGCCGGATAGCGTCCTTCGGCGATCAGTTCCCGCAACGCCGCGTTGACCTGCTCCGACGTGCGGAAGACGTTGTAGACGTCCGGCTCGAGCGTCACGGTCGCGGAGAGCCGCACGAACTTGAACGGATTTCGCCGCCAGCCTTTGAGATGGCCGTAATCGGGCAGCATTTCGTCGTCGGATTCGATCGGGGTGTCGCGGATCATTTCTTTTTCGTTCATATAACGTCGCTTTTCGGCCGGCGTGGCGTTGCGGGCGCTGATCAGGCGTGCGATGTCGTCTTCAATGGCGTAGCAGACGAGGAGCGTGTGATGAGCCTTCGATTGGCCGATGAGGAGATATCGATCTTCATGATGCGATTTGCGATCTCTGCAGACGGCCGCAAATCGATCCCGCATCGCCTCGGCTGCTTCATCAAAGCTGACGCCGTGCTTCCGCAGGTTTTGTTCTGCTTTCCGCGGGTCGTGGCGGATCTCGAAGTCGTCCACATCTCCGAGGCTACCTCGGTGTTACTGAGCCCGGCAACTCTCGCACGGGCATGCCGCGCGCAGGCGCTCGAACGTCCAGATCCCGTAGTTGTGGCCGTCCATCCAGTTCGGCTGCAGCGCGTAGTTGCCGATCGGCGTCAGGCTGTGGATCTGGAACGACTGCGGCGTGTACCTGGGCGGGGGGCCGGCGTACATGCGGCCGAACAGGTCGGGCTCGCCGGAGCAGCCGGCGCAGGGGCAGGCGCGGCGCAGCTCTTCGAGCGGATAGTATGATTCGTGGCCGTCGTCCCAGACGACGACGAGCAAATCTCCGAGGGTTTGCCACGACGTAGGGCGCATGCCGACTTACAGGCTCACGATCGAATACGAGGGAACTCGCTACTCCGGCTGGCAGGCGCAGGGTAACACGCCGAAAACGATCCAGGGCCACCTCATCCGCGCCGCCTCGCAGGTCGCGGGCGACGCCGACGTCGGCGGGGCCGGACGCACCGACGCCGGCGTCCACGCGGCCGCGCAGGTCGCCCACCTGCGCATCAAGAAAGCGATCGATCCGCAGCTGCTCGTGCGCAAGCTCAACGACCTCCTTCCCCACGACATCTGCGTCCTACGCGCCGCGCGCGCGGGCGACGCCTTTCACGCGCGCCACGACGCCGTCGCGCGCGTCTACCTCTATCAGATCGCGACGCGGCGCACGGCCTTCGCGAAGTCGTTCGTCTGGTGGATCAAGGACCGCCTCGACGCGAACGCGATGCGCGACGCGGCCGCGCGCCTGGCCGGACGCCACGACTTCAGCGCCTTCACCGACAAGCGCCTGATGGAGGACGAGTCGCGCATCGTCGTCGTCGGGCGGAGCGAGATCGCCGTCGCCGACGACCTCATCCTCTTCCGCATCGAGGCCTCGCACTTCCTTTGGAAGATGGTGCGCAAGCTCGTCGCGTTCCTCGCCGAGGTCGGGCGCGGCGCGATGACGGGCGACGACCTCGCCGCGCGGCTGCATCGCAAGGCCTCGCCGTTCCAGCCGAGCGCGCCGCCATCGGGACTCTTCCTCGAGGCGATCCTCTATCGCGACGAAACGTTCGAGCGGCCGCTGCTGCCGATCGTGCCGGTGGAGCGGCGATGAAAGAGGCGGACATCGTCGCGCGCGTGCGCGAGCTCTTTCCGCAGCGCGGCGCCAAGGTCGGCATCGGCGACGACGCCGCGGTCGTCGGCGAGCACGTCGTCACGACCGACCTGCTGATCGAGGACGTCGACTTCACGCGCGCCATCCCGCTGCGCTTCGTGGCGCGGAAGAGCCTCGCGGTGAATCTCTCCGACCTCGCGGCGATGGGAGCGCTGCCGGCGTTCGCCGTCGTCGCGCTCGGGCTGCCGCCGTGGTCGCATGAGCATCTCGACGAATTCCTCGAGTCGCTCGCGGCGGCGGCGCGGCAGTACGATATCGACCTCGTCGGCGGCGACCTCTCGCGCGCGGAGAAGCTGACGATCGCGATCACCGCCATCGGCTACGTCGAGCATCGCCCGTTGCTGCGGAGCGGCGCGCGCCCAGGCGACCGCATCTATCTCAGCCGGCCGATCGGCGGCGCCGCCGCGGGGCTGTGGCTGTTGCAGCATGGCTGGAGCGTCGACGGTGGGCCGGACGTGCCGTACGCGCAACGCGAGTTCGCGATGAGCGCGATCCGCCGCCAGGTCGATCCGGAGCCGGAGGTGCGCCTCGGCCGCGCTCTCGCGCAGACCGATCGCGTGACCGCGTGCATCGATGTCTCGGACGGGCTATCGACGGATCTGCATCATCTCTGCGATGCGTCGGACGCCGGCGCGGACATCGAGCGCGAGCGGATTCCGGTCTTTCCGGATCTGCCGCGGTCGGGCCTTCCGGTCGAGGACTGCGTGCTGCACGGCGGCGAGGAGTACGCGCTGCTGTTCACGTCATCGATGCGGGAGTCGGAGTTGAGCGCGAAGGTGGGACGGCCGGTGTACGCGATTGGGAGGGTTAGCGCGGAGAGGGGGGTGCGGATGAATGGGGACGTGCTTTTGGCGAAGGGGTTTGAGCACTTTGAGTGACGCGCTTTGTGGGCCACGGAATAGCGAATTTCGAATTCCGAATTGAGAATTTAGAAAACGAGAGTCGGTAGATTCGGGCAGTGCTCTTGGCGAAGCTCCCCCCGTTTCTAAATTCTCAATTCGGAATTCGAAATTCGCTATTCCGTGGGCAGAAGCAGCACTCCTATTTCCTCCCCGCCACCCCCGACGCCACCGCACACACGAACGCCGAGATCCCCAGCGTCGTGCGCACGGCGTGGGCGCGCGCCCAATTCTTCGAGAGCGACTGCGAGCGGTCGCTCGGGTAGTCGGTTGGCGCCTGCTCCTCGAGCTCCTTGTTGATCGGCACCGTCACCATCACCGTTGCGGCGAGCACGCCCGCGAGCGCCACGGCGGACGCGGCGTCGAGGATCCGCTTCGTCACGCTCGAGCGGTTGCCGACCGCCAGCGTCACCGCCGTCCCGAGCGCGACCGGGCCGATGGCGTTGTAGTAGTTCAGGTGCCGCAGCGCCTCCAGCACGTTGTTACGGTGGCGCGGCAGCTCCTCCTGCCAGCCCGGCACGAGCGCGGCCTCGCCGAAGCCGAGCGAGCCGGCCAGCAGCCCCGAGGCCGTCAGGTTCACGAAGCGGAGGGCGGTCTCGAGCGATCGGTTCATTTGCGCGCGTCTTCCAGTTGCTTGATGCGCGACACGATGTCGCGGTAGTTGCCATTCATGCCGTACACCTCCATGAACGCCTTCTGCGCGTTGTCGGTGTCGCCGACTTCCAGGTACGCCGAGCCGAGGTCGTAGAGCAGCCCGACGTGCTCCTCCTCGGTGATCTCCGGCATCTCCAGCCCCTTGCGGTACCACTTGATGGCCAGCTGCGGCATGCCCTTCTCGAGGAAGCAGAGCCCGAGCATCGACGCGCACTCGACGGCGCGCTTCGGATCCTTCGAGGCCAGCTGGAACTCGGAGATCGACTCGTCGATGAGGCCCATCTCCTTGTAGGCAATGCCGAGGTTGTAGTGCGTGTCGTAGTCCTCGGAGTCGAGCTGCTGTTCGACCCCTTTCTTGAACTCCTTGAAGATCTCCTCGAGCGACTGCTCCTCCTCGGAGAGCGAGACGTCCTCGCCTTCCTCGCCGAGCTCCGACTCGAGCTCCGCGGCCAGGTCGAAGAAGTCGCCTTCCTCGGAGAAGAGGCTCTCTTCGCCGACCGACATCGGCGGTTCGAACGCCACCATCGGCGCCGCCGGCGGCGGAGGCGGTGGCGCGGAGACCGCGGCTTCCGCCTCCTCCTCGTCATCGGGCAGCGCGGAGAGGAGCTCGCTCTCGATCTCGTCGCGCGACAGCACCGGCGGCGTCATCACGACGGGCGGCGGGGGCGGTGGCGCGGCGGGCGGCGGGGGCGGTGCCGCGACCGCGGCGATGGCCGAGGCGGCGGCGACGGCGGCGTCGAGCCGCTGCTGGCGCTTCGTCACCAGCGCGTCGCCGGGGAAGCGCGCCGCCAGCGTCACCAGGCGCTCGCGCGCTTCGTCGAACAGCTCCTGCTCGATGTAGAAGTCGATCTCGCCGATCTCCTCGGCCGACGGCGCCTGCGGCTCGAACGAGAACTCCGGCGCCGGCTCGAACTGCGGCGGCTCCTCGGCCAGCGGCTCTTCGGCCAACGGTTCCTCGGCCAACGGCGCCGGCTCTTCGATCGGCGGCTCCGGCTCCGGCTCCTCGAACGCGATCGGCGCCGTCTCCTCGAACGCAATCTCCTCTGCCGTCGGCAGGTCGAAGGCGATGTCCTCGACGACCTCCTCGGCCACGAGCATCTCCGGCTCCTCGGCCGCGATCTCCAGTGCCGGCGCCGGCTCGCCGAAGTCGAACTCCGGCGCGCCGCTGTCGAGGTCGAAGCTGATCTCCTCCTCGATCGCGATCGGGATCTCGACCGGGGCGGGCGGCGGCGGTGGTGGCGGCGCGGCGGGCGCCGGAGCCGGTGCCGCGGGACGCGCGGCCGGCGCGAGCGAGTGCCCGCGCGACGCGAACTCGTTGCGCACCGCGCTGGCCGTGTCGCTGTCGCCGCGCTCGTCGAGCAGCGCGACGTACTGCGTCGCCGCGGCGCGCGCGCCGGCGACGTCGCCTTCGTCGAGCAAAATCCGGAACAGCTTGTCGTGCGCCGGCAGGTGCTTCGGCGCGCGCTCAATGACGGCGCGCAGATGCTCGGCGGCCTTCTCGGCGAGCCCGTACTTCGCGAACACCTCCGCTTCGGTGAGGTGCTCGGTGACGAAGTCGAGGTCTTCGCTGCTCTCCTCCTCCGGCACGTCGATCGAGAGCTCGACCTCCGGCTCGATGCGCGGCGGCGGCGCGGGCGCCTGCGGGGCCGGCTCGGCGAATGCGCTGAGGTCGAGCTCGAGCGGCGGCGACTCGTCGAGGTCGATCGTCAGCGACGGCTCCTCGAACTCGAACGACGGCGCCGGCTCCTCGACTTCGAGCTCGATGGCGGGCATCGGCGGCGGCGTTGGCGCCTTCGGCCGCTGCGGCAGCGTGTCGACGCCGCCCATCTGCGAGCGGACGAACTGCAGCTTGTTGCGGTGCTGCGCGTTCTGCGGCTCGCGCTGGATCAGCTTCTCCAGCACCTTCGAGGCCTGCTCGAACTGCCCCTTGCCGACGTGCGCCTCGGCGAGGCTGCTCATCGACGAGAGGATGTTCGTCTCCTCGTTGAGCCGCGTGTAGACGCCGACGAGGCGCTCCAGCGTCGGCGTGTGCCCGGCGTCGACGCGCAGGATGCGGTTCAGCATCTCCACGGCCGCGCCGCGCTCGCCGCGCTGCAGGGCCTTCTCCGTCAGCGGCGTCAGCATCTCCAGCGCGCCGTCGGCGTTGTTCATGCGGAGATAGAGCTCGGCGAGCGACTCGCGCACCGCGGGCTCGTTCGGATCGGCCGCGAGAGCGCGCTCGAGCGCGGCGCGGGCGCCGCCGGCGTCGCCGCGGGCGAGGTTGATCCGTCCGAGGAGGGCGAGGAGGCGGGCGTTGTTCGCGTTCGACTCGAGCGAGGTCTGCACGATCTGCAGCGCGTTCTCGTAGTCCTTCGCCTCGAGCAGCGCCGTCACCAGCGACTCCACGAGCTCGACGTTCGCGGCGTCGATCTTCAGCGCCTTCTTGAAGACCTGCACCGCCTCGTCGAGCATCCCGCGCTTGAGCAGCATCCTGCCGACGCGGTCGTACTCCTTGAGCGCATCGGCCGTCCGGTTGTTCTGCGAATACAGATCGGCGAGCTTGACGTGGACGTTGATCGAGCTCGGGTCGAGCTCCGAGATCTTCTTGTAGATCGTCAGCGCGTTGCCGGGGTCGCCGTGCTTGAGGTAGTAGTCGGCGAGGACCTGGTACTGGCTCTTCGCCTCCATCGCCAGCCCCTGCTTCGCGTAGAGGTCGGCGAGCTTCGCGTAGATGTCGAGCTTCGAGGGGTCGAGCTTGTTGATCTTCTTGAAGATGGCGATCGCTTTGAGGAAGAAGCCGTCCTTCGAGTAGTGCTCCGCGATCTTGCCGAAGACCTTGACCGCCTCTTCGTTGCGGTTGATGCGCACCCAGAGGTCGCCGATGCGGTTGAGGGTGTTGACGTCGTTGGGGTTGTCTTCGAGAAGGCGCTCGTATTCCTTGATCGCCGGCTCGATCTTCCCCTTCGCGACCAGTTTTTCGGCGCTGGCGATGACCTTATCGCGTTGAACCGCCATCGTCTCCGTCTTCTCGGGCGAACAGCATCATCGGCTCGTCGACCCCTTCGAACGACTTGCGGTGGATCGGGCTGGGTCCGTAGAGCTTCAGCGCTGCCTGATGCCCTTCGGTCGCGTATCCCCGATTGTGCGCGAAACCGTAGACGGGGTAGAGGTCATGATACGACTCCATCAGCAGATCGCGGTAGACCTTCGCCACCACGGAAGCCGCTGCAATGGAGACGCTTCTGCGGTCGCCCTCGATGAGCGGGACCTGCGGCATCTCGAGGTTCTCGAGCAGCACGGCGTCGAGGAGGAGGACGTCGGGGCGGAGGGGGAGATTCTCGACCGCCTCGTGCATGGCCAGCTTGCTGGCGCGGAGGATGTTGATGCGGTCGATGGTGGCGGGCTCGACGACGCCGACGGCGACGGCGCGCGCGCTGGCGAGCACGTGGCGGCAGACGGCCAGGCGATGGTCGAAGTCGACGATCAGCTTGGAGTCGTTGACGCGGAGGAGGGTCGGCTCGCGGTCGAGGATGACGCAGGCGGCGACGACGGGGCCGGCCAGGCAGCCGCGGCCGACCTCGTCCGTGCCGGCGATGGCGCGAAAACCGAAATCGCGGAGCCGGCGCTCGACGGTGGACAGCTCCGCGACGCGCGCCAACTCCGCGAAGAGTCGGGAAAAAGTCTTCTCAGCCTTTGCGGCGCTCTTCGATGCGCGCCGCTTTGCCCCGGAGGTCCCGGAGGTAGTAGAGCTTCGCGCGACGGACCCGGCCATGGCGTTCCACCTCGATCTTGTCGATCGTCGGAGAATACAGCGGGAACATGCGCTCGACGCCGATGCCGCCGGAGACTTTGCGCACGGTGAACATCTGGCGCGTGCCGCCGCCCTTGCGGGAGATGACGACGCCCTGGAAGATCTGGATGCGCTCTTTGTCGCCTTCCTTGACCTTCACGTGGACTTTGACCGTGTCGCCCGGCGCGAAGTTGGGGATGTCGGTGCGCGCTTCGCGCGACTCGACGAGTTTCATGATTTCTGGCATGGCACTATCCTTAACGAAAGGTCGCTAGGATAGCCCAGAACCGAGGCGGGGTGTATCGCATTCCGGCCGCGGAAACTCGGAACGCAGAATGCGAATGCAGAATTGAGAAAACGCGGAGCTTTCTTCATTCTGCATTCGCATTCTGCGTTCTAAGTTTCCGTGGCCCGAAGCCGCTTCAGAATCTCGCGTGTCTCGTCGTCCAGCTCCGCCGTCTCCAAAAGATCCGGCCGCTTCCGCAGCGTCGCCAAAAGCGCCTGCTCCTTGCGCCACTTGCGGATGTTCTCGTGGTGCCCCGACATCAAAATCTCCGGCACCCGCATCCCGCGCAGCTCCTCGGGGCGCGTGTAGTGCGGGTAGTCGAGCAGTCCGCGGAAGAACGAGTCTTCCTCGACCGAGCCGGCGTTGCCGACGACGCCTTCGATCATCCGCCCGACCGTGTCGGCGATCAGCATCGCCGGCAGCTCGCCGCCCGAGACGACGAAGTCGCCGACCGAGATCTCGTCCGGCTGCAGCGCCTCGTGCACGCGGTGATCGAAGCCCTCGTAGCGCCCGCAGAGTAAGACGAGCCACCCGGCCGCGGCGAGCTCCTTCGCCACGCTCTGATCGAAGCGCCGGCCCTGCGGCGACGTGAGGATCACGCGGCCGCCGCCGATCGACCCGGCCGCGCGCAGCACCGGCTCGGCCAGCATCACCATCCCCGGGCCGCCGCCGTAGGCCTCGTCGTCCGTCGAGCGATGCCGGTCCGTCGCGAACTCGCGAAGGTCGTGCACGCGCACGTCGAGCAGCCCCTGCTTGATCCCACGCGCGATGACTCCCTCGGCGAGGAGCGGATCGAACATCCGCGGGAAGATCGTCACGAAGTCAAATCTCATCGAGTCCCTCGGGGATGTCGACGACGATCCGCTTCGCCGCTACGTCGATCTCTTTGCAGATCTCGGCGGCGAACGGGACTTCGAACGTGGCGCCGCCGTGCCGCACGTTCAGCAGGACGCCGCCGCCGCCTTCGTAGGCGTCGATGACTTCGCCCCGCGGCTGGCCGGCGGTGTCGACGAGCTGCATGCCGACGAGATCGTGCAGGAAGTACTCGTCCCCGTCGAGCTTGCGCGCCTCCTCGTCCGGGATCTCGATCGTCCAGTTGGCGAGCTCGCGCACGGCCTCGGGGCTCTCGATCCCCTCGAACGCCACGAGCACGCGCCCGCCGTGCACGCGCACCGCGGCGATGGCGGCGTCGCGCTGTGATCGTTCATCGGGGGATACGAGCGTCACGCGCCTCACCTCTTCGAAGCGCTGCGCGTCGTTCGTCCACGGCTCGACGCTCGCCTCGCCGCGGACGCCGTGCGGCTTGCGGATGACGCCGAGGGCGATCACTAGTCGAGGATATCTAAGATGTAGCGCCGCCGCTGCTTGTTTCCGGCGGCGGCGAGGAGCGTGCGCATGGCGCGCGCGGTGCGGCCCTGGCGGCCGATGACTTTGCCGAGGTCGTTGGGAGCGACCATCAGCTCGATGACGGTGGCCTGGTCGCGGGTGCGGGTGCGGATCTCCACTTCGTCGGGCTCATCGACGAGCGACTTGGCGAGAAACTCGATGAGCTCCTTCATCCGCCCCTGCGGCTCAGGACGCCTTCGGCAGCTTCTTGAGCAGCGACTTCACGGTCGGCGAGAGCTGCGCGCCCTTGCTCACCCAGTAGTCGACGCGCTCGCGGTCGATCTTGACGTCGGCCGGGTTCTTCTTGGGGTCGTAGTGGCCGATCTGCTCCACCGTCGCCGCGCTCGGCGTCTTGAGCGAGTCGGAGACGACGATGCGGTAGAACGGGGCATGGGTAGCGCCGCCACGGCGCAAACGAATCTTCAGCATTCAAAATCCTCGGTAAGTTTCAGAAATCAGCTGGGTAATGTACCGGAGCCGACGGTCGAACGGCAACCATTAGGGTGATATTCCGATAACCGGCTTCTGCCCACGGAATTGCGAAGATCCGAATTTCGAATTGAGAATTAAGAATTGCGGGAGTCGGTCGCCACCAGCGCCGCCTGAACCTACCAGTTCCCGTTTCTAAATTCTCAATTCGGAATTCTAATTTTCGCTATTCCATGGCCCACGAAGCGCTACCCTTTTCTCCATGTCCGATGTCACCTTCACCTCCGTCGCCAAGCGCTACGGCGACACCACCGTCATCGACGACCTCAACCTCCACATCAACGACCACGAGCTCATGGTCCTCGTCGGTCCTTCCGGCTGCGGCAAATCCACCGCGCTGCGCATGATCGCCGGGCTCGAGGACATCAGCGGCGGCACGATCGCCATCGGCGGGCGCGTGGTCAACGACGTCGCGCCGAAGGACCGCGACATCGCCATGGTCTTCCAGAGCTACGCGCTCTACCCGCACATGACGGCGCGCGAGAACCTCGAGTTCGGGCTGCGCATGCGCGGCGTCGCGCGCGACGAGATGCGCCGGCGCGTCGACGACGCCGCGGAGATCCTCGGCATCGCTTCGCTGCTCGACCGCCGGCCAAAGGACCTCTCCGGCGGCCAGCGCCAGCGCGTCGCCGTCGGCCGCGCCATCGTGCGTAAGCCGGCGGTGTTCCTCTTCGACGAGCCGCTCTCAAACCTCGACGCGAAGCTGCGCGTGCAGATGCGCGCAGAGATCACGCGCCTGCAGCAGACGCTCGGCACGACGTCGGTCTACGTGACCCACGACCAGGTCGAGGCGATGACGATGGGCCACCGGATTACCGTGCTGCGCGAAGGAAAGATCCAGCAGATCGGGACGCCGGGCGAGGTCTACGACCATCCGGCGAACGTCTTCGTCGCACAGTTCATCGGCATGCCGCCGATGAATCTGCTGCGCGGCAGCGTGGCCGAATCGCTGAGCGGCGGCGCCCGGAACGTGATCGCCGGCGTCCGCCCCGAGCATCTGCGCCTCGGCGACGGCATCCCCGCGGTCATCGACATGGTCGAGCCGGTCGGCCACGAGACGATCGTCTACGCGACCGCGGGCGAGGAGAAGCTCGTGGCCATCTTCGAGCCGCACGAGGCGCCGCGCGCCGGCGAGCACGTGTCGTTCAGCGTCGATCCGGCCCGCGTGCATTTGTTCGACGCGCAGACCGAAATGGCGCTGCGATGACGACGTTCTTGGCGCTCCCTTGCACGTCGACGACGCCGTCGCGCGAGATGCGGATGTCGACCGCTCCCTGATACGTCGGCAGCGGCCCGACGTGCAGCGGCAGCCACGCCACGGGGACGCCGGCGCCGACGACGAGCGCGCCGTCCTCGCGGTCGTACGCGATCGCCTCGAGGATCGACCGCACGAAGTCCGACGCGACCCACGCGTGCGGCATGTCGCCGATGAAGCGCGGCTTCCGGACCTCGCGCCCGACGACCTCGGCCCACTCGTTCCACGCAGCGGGGCGGCGGTCGGCCATGAAGCGCTCGATCAGCTCGAGCGCGTGCGCGCGGTCGCCGAGGCGAACCATCGCGCCGATGATGCGCATCTCGTACGGCGTCCAGTCGTCGCGCGGCTTCGCGAGCTCCGCGAAGTAGCGCTCGTACGTGCGCCGCAGCGGCGGGAGCTGGACGCCGAGCGGAGAGATGGCGATGGCGGTCGACGTCGGATCGAAGTCGGCCAGCTCGACGGACGCGGGGACGTAGTCGAGATGGTGCCGCGCGATGACGTCGTTCATCGACGCGAGGAGGTCGCGCTGGATGGCCGGCACGCCCTGGATGGCAAAGAAATCGTCCCAGTACGAATGCACCGGCTTCGCGGAGTAGCCCTCGTGGCTGATCGACTCGGTGACGAGGCCGTGGTACGTCCGCAACGATTCGATGTAGCGCACCGCCGCGTCGACGTGCGATTGCAGGATCTTCACGCCGTTCAAGCGCTCGATCTCGCGGACGAGGTAGATGAATTCGCCGTGGCTGTCGTTCTCCGGCACCGGATCGGCGCCGCGCGAGTCGACGCAGCACGGCACCTTGCCGTCCTCGTACTGGTACTTCGCGAACCACTCCGCGAACGCCTTCGCCTCGGCGGCATGGCCGAGGCGGAGGAGCATCGCGCCCATGAGCGCGCCGTCGCGGATCCACGAGCGGTCGTAGGCGCGGGAGCCTGGCTTGAGCGCGGCGCCGTCGCGGTGGATGAGCGTGTAGGCGAGGCTCGTGCGGATCGTGTTCGCGATCTCCGGCGCGCCGGAGATCTCGATATGCACGCGGTTCAGCTTCTCGCGCCAATCCGCGGCGATCTGCTCGAACGGTTGCCGCTTCGCGCCGGCTTTCAGCGGAATGTCGATCTCGGCGTCGTGCACTTGCGTCCTGATCGGGTAGCGCGGCATCGCCGTGTTCTTCACGCGCGCGACGCCGCCCGGCGCGTTGAGGAACTGCGTCGACGGGTTGACCTGGAACGGCCGCACCAGCAGTTCCAGCATGGCGTCGCCGCGCACCCGATAGCGGAGCTGCAGCATTGACGACGCGCTGACCGCCGCGGTGATCGTCATCGACACGCCCTTCGCGCGCCACGTGACCGACGGAATCGGCAGGTATCCCTCGGCGAGCGAGTGCGTGATGGCGACGTCGGCCCACGTCACATGTTTGCCGCCGACGATCAGGAACGGCTCGAGCGACTCGCCCCCCTTGAACGGCTCGACATTGCCGTCCTCGCCGACGAGCGCCTCGGCGTCCGCGCCGTCGGCGCCGACGACGGTCCAGTACGGCTGCTCGCCGACGAGGTAGCGCGGAAACTCGCCGCGCCGCGCGTGCTTCGCCACGATCGACCAGAAGTCGTTCGCCGTGTCGGCCCAGCCGGGCGGCTCGACGATGAACCCCAGCGCGCCTTCGACCCGAATCCGCCGCGCCTCGGCGTCGGGAAGCCAGACGTAGCGGTCCGTCGCCTCGGCGTGCTGTTCGATGCCGTCGAGGAAGACGCGCACGGTTGCCGGCGGCACGATCTCGAGCCCGCCGAGCTCGCGCTTCGCGCCGAAGTCGATCGTGTTTTTCGAGATGCGCACCGGCTTCGTCGGCGACGGCGGCAGCGGCTCGAGCTCCGGATCGCTGAACCAGGCCGTCCCTTTGCCGCCGCTGCCGGCGGTGACGACGACTTCGATCGCATCGACGTGGCGCAGCTCGCCGCGATGCGGTCCCCAGGCGAACTCGATCTTCCGCTTCTTCGTCGCCAGCGTCGTCCACGCGCGCGGAAAGGCGAAGTCGCGCCGGTTCAGCCACCAGACGTCGTCGCCGGAGATGAGCTTGAATTCGAGGTTCTCAGGCGGCGCGTCGCCGCGGACGCGGAAGACGAACTGGTAATTCGGCGGCAGGTCGAGATTCACGGCGCTCCGCGCGATCGCGTAGCCGCCGTGGCCGCGGAAATCGAAGTCGACGCGGTTCACCGCGGCCTCGCGCGTGAGCTTCATCGTCACGCCGTCCGAGGGGTGCGCGGTCCATAGAACCGCGGCGAGGAGAAAGATCACCCCTTCACGCTCCCGGCCATCAGTCCGGCGATGTAGTAGCGCTGCAGGGCGATGAAGACGGCCAGCACCGGCAGCACGGTCACGACCGCGCCGGCCATCATCAGCTCGGTGTCCTGCACGTGCTCGCCGGAGAGGTTTGCCAGCGCGACCGGCAGCGTGTAGTGCGCCTGGTCGGAGAGGATGATCAGCGGCCACATGAAGTCGTTCCACGTCGACATGAACATGAACGTCGCCAGCGTGGCCAGGATCGGCCGCGCCAGCGGCATCACCACCGACCAGTAGATGCGCAGCTCGCCCGCGCCGTCGAGGCGCGCCGCTTCGAGCAGGTCCTGCGGCACGGAGAGCATGAACTGCCGGATCAGGAAGATGCCGAACATCGTGGCCATCGACGGCACGATGGCGCCCCAGTAGCTGTTCACGAGGTGCAGCTTCTTCATCAGCAAGAAGAGCGGCAGCATGGCGACTTGCGGCGGGATCACGACCGCGGTGAGGAGCAGGCCGAAGAGGCGGTCGCGCCCGCCGAAGCGCAGCTTGGCGAAGGCGTAGCCGGCCATCGAGCCGAAGAGCACCGAGGAGATCGTGACGATGGTGGCGATGAACGCGCTGCTGAAAAACGCGCGGCCGAGGTTGAGGCGGAGAAAGAGCTGGCGGTATTGGTCGAGCGTCGCGGCGTGCGGCACGAGGTGCGGCGGGAACGTGGCCGCCTCGCCGGTGCTCATGAACGACGCCGAGAGCATCCAAAAAAGCGGGAAGAGCGTGACGACGCCGCCGGCGATCAGCACGCCGTGCAGCACGGCCGACTCGAGGCGGCGGCTCATCGCGGCTCCTGCAATTTCATCTGCAGCACGGTGGCCGCGCCGATCAATAGAAAGAGGATGAAGGCGACCGACGCCGCGTAGCCCATCCCCCAGAATTTGAAGCCCTGCTGGTACATCAGCATGACCACGCTGAGCGTCTTGTTCAGCGGCCCGCCGCCGGTCATGACGTACGGCTCGGCGAAGATCTGCATCTTCTCGATGGCCACGACGATGCCGACGAAAAGGAAGGTCGGGCCGAGCATCGGCACGGTGACGTGGCGGAACTGCTGCCACTTCCCCGCGCCGTCGATGCGCGCCGCCTCGTACAGCTCCTCGGGGATGTTCTGCAGGCCGGTGATGAAGATGATCATCGTGTAGCCGAAGCCCTTCCACACCGCGAGGACGATGATCGCGAACATGGCCAGGTGCGGATTGCCGAGCCAGTCGGGCGTCGGCAGATGCAGCGCGCCGAGGGCGCGGTTCAGGACGCCGAAGCGCGGGTGGTAGATGTACTTGAAGACGATCGACACGGCGACGAGCGTGGTGACGACGGGGGCGAAGTAGACGGTGCGGAACAGCGCTTTGTATTTCGTCAGGCGCGCGTTGACGAGGAGCGCCGCGGCGAGCGAGACGATGACCGTCAGCGGCCCGCCGGCGAGCGCGAAGTAGAGGGTGTTGACGAGCGCGGTCCAGAAGATGCGGCTGCCGAGGAGCTCGCGGTAGTTGTGCAGCCCGACGAGGCGGGTGTTGTGGACGTCGCCGATGGAGTAGAGGTCGAAGTCGGTGAGGCTGAGGGCGAAGCCGGCCACGACGGGGGCGAAGAACGTGACGCCGAGGATGATCGCGGAGGGAGCGAGGAGGAGGATGGCGGCGCGGGTCTCGGCTTTCATCGCGTGAGCATCCAGCGCCGCTTCTCCAGCAGCTCGTCGGCGCGCGCGTCGAGCTGCGCGAGCGCTGCCGGACTGGTGACGGCGTTGCGCGCGGCCGCTTCGCCGCGGTCGGCGACGGCGGTGGCGATCTGCTCCCACTCCGGCACCTTCGGCATCGGCACGACGCGCTCGAGCTGCTCGCGGAAGGCGGCGAAGTGCGGGTCGCCGGTCAGCGCCGGTGCCGACCAGGCGCTGCGCCGCGCCGGAAGATCGCCGGTCAATTCATAGAGCCGCACCTGTTGCGCCGGCTCTTCGAGAAAGGCGATGAGCTTCTCCGCCGCCGCGCGATGCCTGGCGCCGCGGAAGATGACCAGGCTCGAGCCGCCGGCCATGGAGATGCCGAACGGCTCCGCGGCCGTGAGCGCGGGCATCGGTGCGGTGGCCCACTTGTCCTGCATCTCCGGCGGCATCTTCCGCTTGAACTCGCCGACGTTCCACGGGCCGGTGATGTACATGGCGAAGTCGCCCTGCGCGAACTGCTGATAGAGGTTGGCGATGAGCTGGTTGCTGACCGACGGCGCGAAGCCCTCGCGGAAGGCATCGACGTAGAACGTGAAGGCCCGCGCGAACTCGGGGCGGCGGAACGCGCCGCGCGTGCCGTCGGGGGTGAGGAGCGTGGCATGGCTCGATAGGGCGAGCATGAGCAGCGGCTCGAACTCGTTGGTGGGGAGGAGGATGGCGTAGCGCGCCCGCCGCTCGCGCTCGATGCGCTGCATGGCCTCGCGCCACTCGTCCCACGTGCGCGGGCCTTTCGGATAGCCCACCGCGGCGAGCATGTCGCTGCGGTAGAAAAGTACACGGGTATCAACGTACCACGGTACGCCGTAGAGCTTCCCGTCGACGACGTTCGTGGCCCAGACGCCGCCGAAGTGGTCGCGGGCGTCGACGCCGCGCAGTTCGGCGAGCGCGTTCACGGCGACGAACTCGGGGATCCAGGTGTTCCCCATCTGGGCCATGTCGGGCGTGGCCTCGCCGACGACGGCGGTGAGGAGCTTCTCGTGAGCGGCCGTCCACGGAATCTGCTGGACGATGACGTGGATGTCCGGATTGCGCCGCTCGAACTCGGCGATGATCGGCGCGGCCCGCTCCCCCTCGGCGCCGACGGCCCAGAACGTGAGGGGCTGGCGATGGTCTCGGTGCGCGGCGCACGCGAATGCAGAATGCAGAATGCAGAATGCAGAAAGCCACCGCACCCAATTCTGCATTTTGCATTCAGCATTCTGCATTCGTCACCGCTCCAGCCAGCCTCCTTCGAAGCCGGCTCGTTTCAATCCACGAACGATGTGCTCATTGCGACGCATCACGCTCCACACCAATCCGCTGCGATAGTTTTCGATCATCGCCACCATCGGCCCCTCGTCGATGCCGAGGTAGTCGACGTCGAACCAGCCGAGGCCGGGGACGACGCGGCCGTGCTTCAGCTTCTCGGTCGATTGCAGCGTCGGGTTGAACGCGTCGAGGAAGCCGTACGTCGAATAGAGATTCGTGCCGTAGCGCGTGGCCATCTCGCGAATGGCCGGAATCGCGATCTCCGGCGCGAAGGCGATCGACGACGCCGCGGCCGTCGGCGCGATCGTGCCGTCGTCGCGGACGTCGCCGGCCGTCGCGCCGCGCGCGGTGTACGAGTGGAACGTGCGCGGGCGGCCGTCGATCGTCACCGTCGCGTCCATCGGTCCGTCGCACGCGGAGAGGCCCCAGATGCGGTCGCCGTAATCGCGGAACTTGCCGGGGTTGTCGACCGCGTAGGCGTGCTGCGCAAGCGTTGCGCGGCGCGAGTTCTCGAACCAGTCGATGCCGCGGTCGCGAATGCCGCGGAAGTCGATCCAGACGTGCGAGTACTGATGGCCGAAGAGCGGCGCGAAGAGGACGTGCGTCTGTCCGTAGAACGTGCCGGTGCGGTCGGTCTTGTGGTACTCCGGCCACGCGCTCGCGTCGACCGGATGCGTCGGCGAGCCGAGGGCGAGGATGATCACGATCATCGCCTCGTTGTAGCCGCGCCAGTCGTACGTGTGGAAGCCTTCCTCCGGCGTCCAGCCCATGCTGATGGCGGGCGCGCGCGGCTGCTCCCACGTCCATTCCACGCGCTCGTACAACTGCTCGGCCGCGTCGCGGATGGGCGCCTCCTCGGCGCGATCGAAGTACGACTGCGCGAAGAGCGCGCCGGCGACGAGCAGCGCCGTGTCGATCGTCGAGAGCTCGACCGTCTCGAAGCGCTGGCCCGTTTTCATGTCGAGGAAGTGGTAGAAGAACCCGTGATAGCCGGAGACGTGCGGCTCCGGCCCCTGCTTCATCGCCAGCAGCGACCGCAGCGTCGCCAGCGTGCGCGCCGCGGCCTCGGCGCGCGTGACGTAGCCGCGCTCGGCGCCGATGCCGTACGCGGTGAGGCCAAAGCCGACCGCGGCGATGCTCGAGAACGACGGCGTCGGCGCGCGGTCGGGGATCAGCAGCGTGTGCGGGTCGGCGAGGTCCCAGAAATAGTGAAAGCCGCGGCGCTCGACGTCGTCGAGCAGGGCCTCGTCGCGCTGCACGGCCGCGGAACGGCAGCCGAGCAGCGCGACGAGCGCGAGCGCCGCGAGCTTTCGCATGGCATTCGTCATCCTGAGCAACGCGAAGGATCTCAGACTACGCAGCCTGAGATCCTTCGCCGTCGTTGCGGCTCAGGATGACGTCATTAGAAGTTCACCCGCAGTCCGAGCTGCTCGCGCCGCCCGAGCGACGCGACGCAGCCCGGGTTCCCGAGCACCGTGCTGGGGTTGTCGTTCGGTCCGACGAAGTTGCTCAGGCAGCCGTAGTTCGTCCAGTTGCCCGCGTTGAAGACCTCGCCGATCACCGACACCGAGGTCCGGCCGCCGAACGGCACGGCCTTCTCGAGACGGAGATCGAGGTTGCGGTAGCCGAAGCCCCACGTCGACGGCGGATAGACCGCGCGGTTGATGACGCCGGTCTTGAGGTGCCCGGCGAGGTCGAAGCCCTGGCTCAGATCGAACACCTGCGTGGCCGGTCCCGAGCCGAGCGTCAGCGTCGCGCTCAGGCGCGTGGCGAACGGCAGCCCGAAGATCCCGTTGGCGACGAAGTGGTTCGGCTCCGATCCCGCGGTCGGATGCCGCGCGTAGAGCGCCGTGTTCGGGAGGTCGAACGCGAAGAGATCGGGGCCGCCGTTCTCCTCCGCCTTGGCGTGCGTGTACGCGAAGTGTGCGCCCCACGTGCCGGCGAACGGGCGGTCGAGGCTGAACTGCCAGGCGTTGTACCAGGTGCGCCGGCCGCCGGCCGGGTCGGAGATGATGATGTTGCCGAAGCCGGGAATCGGCGAGGTGCAGCAGGTGCCGCTGGCCGAGACCCACGTCGGGCCGTGATAGCCGCGCACGACGTTGTAGCTCGCCGAGCCGACCCACGTGCCGACCGTCTGGCGATAGCCGAGGTTCGCCTGATTCGAGTACGGCGGCCGCGTGTTGTTGCTGAGGAGGAAGACGTCAGGCCGCACGGCGCCGCTGGCGATGAGGCCGTTGAGCCCGGCCACGCTGAGATAGCTCGGATTCCAGACGATCTGGTTCACGCCCGGCGTCGTTCCCGGCGGCACGAAGTTGAACGAGTACGTCGGGAACTGCAGGTGGAAGCGCTCCTCGGTGGCCACGTTGAGATAGAGGCGGTCGTAGTAGCGGCCGGCGCCGCCGAAGATGACCGACTTGCTGTCGCCCTTGAGATCGTACGAGAAGCCGAGGCGCGGCTGGTACTCGTTGCGGTACGGCTTGCGGTTGCTGCCGGTGGCGAAGTAGCTCGGATCGACGATCCCGGTGAGGCCGGAGACGATGTTCGCCGGCGTCACGTAGTTGTTGTCGAGCATGTTCGTCTCGTAGTCCCAGCGCACGCCGAGGTTCAGCAGCAGCTTGGGATTGACCGTCCAGTTGTCCTGGCCGTAGATGCCGTACTCGTTGTTGCTGCTCGTGAAGATCGGGTTGCCGAAGCCGTACGACGCGTTGTACGGGACGTTGTTCGGATCGGCGGGATTGAACGAAGCGGTCAGGTTGGGGAAGAAGTTCTTGTCGGCCAGGTTGTAGCGGAAAATCGGATTCCCGGTCAGGCTCTTGTCCACGCGGTAGTGCATGAAGTCCGTGTTGCCGCCGATCTGGAAGTTGTGCTCGCCGCCGCCCATCTTCATCGGCGCGAAGTTGAAGTCGTCGCGCAGCTCGATGCGGCGCTGCGCGAACTCCTGCGTCGTGTCCTTGCCGCCGATGCGGATGCCGCCGTTCTGGAAGTCCTGGCCGACCAGCGACGGATTCAGCGCCGTCGGATTCCAGCTGTACTTCTGCCACGTCAGCGAGGCCTGATTCAGCGCCGAGCCGCCCGTCCACTGGTGGCGCAGCGTCGAGTCGTAGACCCAGTTGTTGACCTTCGAGGCCGCCTGCGCGGAGGTCTGGCCGCCGAAGTCGCGGATGTCGAATTCCTTGCGGTACATGCCGCTGAAGTCGACGAGCTGATTGGTGATCGGCTGCCAGCTCAGCTTGCCGAAGGCGAGGTTCTCGCGGAACGGGCTCGGGAACGCGCCGAGGTACTGCGCGAACGCGGGCGCCAGCAGGTTGCCGATCGGGTTGTTCGGCGTCGACACGATCGAGGTCGACGCTTCCTGATCGCCTTCGTACGAGAAGAAGTAGTGCAGCTTGTCCTTGATGATCGGGCCGCCGATGTTCGCGCCGGGCTGGAAGCGGTGGTACGACGCCTTCGTCGTCACGGTCTCGAACTGGAAGCCCGACGGCGTCGGCGCCACCCATCCCTTCGGCTGATAGAAGACGAAGGCCTGGCCCTGCATCTCGTTGCCGCCCGACTTCGTGACGGCGGTGATGATGGCGCTGGAGGCTTTCTCGTATTGCGCGCTGTAGTTCTGCGTGATGACGCGGAACTCCTGCACGGCGTTCTGCGGGAACGGATTGCCGCGCGTGGAGTCCTGGCCGAGGACGCCGCCCTGCAGCACGTCGTTCTTGAAGCTGACGCCGTCGATGAAGACGTTCGTCTGCTCGGCCGCCTGGGCGTCGCCGGCGATGGTCTTGCGCAGAGGATCCGACGAGAGACGGATGCCCGGCGCCAGCACGGCGAACTTGAGGAAGTTGCGGTCGTCCTGCGGCAAACTCTCCATCTGCTGCGGCGTGATGCTCGTCGCTGCCTCGGGCGTGCGCGTGTCGACGAACTGGTTGCCGACGACGGTGATCGACTCGTTGACCACGGCGGTCGGCGTGAGGACGAAGTTCACGACGAGGTTTTGCCCGACGAGCACGCGCTCGGTCTCGGAGCGCGGCTCGTAGCCGGTGGCGGCGACGACGATGTTGTATTCGCCGGGCGTGAGGCCGGCCATCACGAACGAGCCGTCCGGCGCCGCCTTGACGGTCTTCACGAAGCCGGTGTCGGTGCCGACGGCGTTGATCTCCGCGCCGCTCAGCGTCGAGCCTTTCTCGTTCGTGACTTTGCCGCGGATCGTGGCCGTCGAAGACGACTGCCCGAGCGCGGACGCTGCGAGGAACAACGCGAACAACAACCACGTGAACGTTCGTCTCATGAGATCTCTCCTTTTTCGCGGACGCGCGGCGCCGCGGACGAGCTGCGCACGACGAGCGTCGTGCCGATGCATTCCTGGCGATGGGTGGAGCTTTGCCCGCCGAGGGCCTCGAGGAGCAGGGCGAAGGCGCGGCGCCCGAGCTCGGCGATGTCGACGCGGATCGTCGTCAGCTGCGGCGCGATGTAGCGGGCGATGGGGACGTCGTCGAAGCCCGCCACGCTCATGCTTCGCGGCACGCTCACGCCGAGGTCCGCGAGCGCGGAGAGCGCGCCGATGGCCATGGCGTCGTTCGCGGCGAAGATCGCCGTCGGCCGCGGCTTCTGCCGCACGATCAGCTTGGCCGCTTCGTAGCCCGACTCCTCGGTGAAGTCGCCGCTGAACTCGAGCGCGCGCAGCGCCGCCGCGCCGCGCCCGCGCATGGCGTGGCGAAAGCCGCGCAGCCGTTCGCGGGCGTCGCCGTTCGCGGCCGGACCTTTGATGAAGGCGATGCGCTCGTGGCCGAGCTCCGCGAAGTGGCGCATCACCGCGCGCGCGCCGCCGTAGTTGTCGATGGTGATGGCGTCGAAGCCGTCCGTCGTCGAGTTGAGGAGGACGAGCGGCAGGCCGGGCGCGAGCGGCTCGCGCAGCGACGCCAGCGGAACGTCCGGAGCCATGACCACGAGGCCGTCGACGCGGCCGTGCATCGTCTCCAGGACTTCGAGCATTTCGCCGGCGTCGCTGTGCGAGCCGGAGACGAGGATGTGATAGCCGGCGTGGCGCGCGGCCACGTCGATCCCGCGGATGACCTCGGAGAAGAACTCGCCGTGGACGTCGGGAAGGACGATGCCGATGGTCTGCGAGCGGCGGATGCTGAGCGCGCGCGCGGCGACGTTCGGGACGTAGCGGAGGGACTTGGCGACGGCCAGGACCTGGCGCGACGTCTCCTCGCGCACGAGCTCCTTGCCGTTGAGGACGCGGGAGACGGTGGCCACGGAGACGCCGGCGCGCGCGGCGACATCGTGAATCGTCACCGCCGGGGGGCGGCGGCGACGGCGGGTCCGGGGCGCACTTCGCTCGCTGGCCGTCATTTTCGATGTAACCGTTTACATTTTTGCGGTACGCTACTGCCGTTTTGCGCCGATGTCAACGCCGGAGGCACGCATGACTTTTCCCCGCTCGTTCGTCTGGGGAGCCGCCACGGCGGCGTATCAGATCGAAGGCTCGCCGCTCGCCGACGGCGCCGGCCCGAGCATCTGGACGCGCTTCAGCCACACGCCCGGCCGCATGACGAACGGCGACACCGGCGACGTGGCCTGCGATCACTACCGCCGCTACCGCGACGACGTGGCCTTGATGAAGTCCCTCGGCCTCGGCGCGTACCGCTTCAGCATTTCGTGGAGCCGCCTCTTCCCCGAGGGGACGGGCGCGCTCAATCAGCGCGGCGTCGATTTCTACCGCCGTCTCGTCGACGCGCTGCGCGAGGCCGGCATCCATCCGATGGCGACGCTCTATCACTGGGATCTTCCCGCGGCGCTCGACGACCGCGGCGGCTGGCTGAACCGCGACGTCGCCGACTGGTTCGCCGACTACGCCGCGGCGGCGTTCCGCGCGCTCGACGACGGCGTGGAGTGGTGGGCGACGCTGAACGAGCCGTGGGTTGTGACCGACGGCGGCTATTTGCACGGCGGCCTGGCGCCCGGACACGCGAACCTCTTCGAAGCGCCACTGGCGTCGCACAACCTGCTGCGCGCGCACGGCCGCGCCGTGCAGGCGTATCGCGCGCTCGGCAAGCACGCGGTCGGGATCGTGGTGAACCTGGAGCCGAAGGTGCCGGCGTCGGACAGCGCCGAGGACCTCGCCGCCACGCGCCGCGCGGACGCGTACATGAACCGCCAGTATCTCGATCCGCTCCTCGGACGCGGCTATCCGGAGGAGATGGCCGAGCTCTTCGGCGAGGCGTGGCCGCGGTTTCCCGCCGCCGACTTCGACGTCATCGCCGCGCCGGTCGACTTCATCGGCATCAACTATTACAAGCGCGGCGTGACGGCAAACGATCCGAAGCAGTGGGTCGAGCGCGCCTCACTCGTGCGCCAGCCGCAGTCGATCTACACCGAAACCGATTGGGAAGTCCACGCGCCCGCGCTGACGGACCTGCTGCTGTGGTTCCGCGACCGCTACGGCGCGATGCCGATCTACATCACCGAAAACGGCGCGGCGTTCTACGATTCGCCGTCGGCGATCGGCGAGGTGGTCGAGGATCCGCTGCGCGTCCATTACCTGCGCGAGCACCTCGCGGCGCTGGAGCGCGCCGTGGCGGCCGGCGTCGACGTCCGCGGCTACTTCGTCTGGTCGCTGCTCGACAACCTGGAGTGGAGCCACGGCTACACGAAGCGGTTCGGGATCGTGCACGTGGATTTCGCGACGCAGAAGAGAACGATGAAGCGGAGTGCGCTGGTCTACAGAGAGTTCATTGGGTCAGTGCGGTAGCCCACGGAATTTCGAAGATTCGAATTCCGAATTGAGAATTCAGAATTCGGGAGCCTTGGCCACGAGCATCGCCCGAAGTAATCGACTCCGGGTTTCTCAATTCTCAATTCGGAATTCGAATCTTCGAAATTCCGTGGCCCACGAGCGCTACTGCAACATCTCCGGCGGCAACCCTTTCATCATCTTCCCGAACTTCCGCGCCCCAAATCCCTTCGAAAACGTCCGCATCATCTTCTTCATCTGCAGGTACTGCTTGAGCAGGCGGTTGATCTCCTGCACGCTCGTGCCGGAGCCCTTGGCGATGCGCTTCTTGCGCGAGCCGTTGATGAGCTGCGGGAACTCGCGCTCGCGCACGGTCATCGAGTCGAGGATGGCCTGCATGCGCACGATGGCCTTCTCGTCGATGTCCTCCTCGCTGACCTTGTTGCCGCCCGGCAGCATCGAGACGATCTGCGACAGCGGCCCCATTTTCTTGACCTGCTGGAGCTGCGAGCGGAGATCCTCGAGCGTGAACTTGTCCTTGGCGACGCGCTGGGCGAGCCGAGCCGCTTCCTTCTTGTCGACGTCGGCTTCGACCTTCTCGATGAGCGACAGCACGTCGCCCATGCCGAGGATGCGCGACGCCATGCGGTCGGGGTGGAAGACGTCGAGGTCGACGTACTTCTCGCCGACGCCGACGAGCTTGATCGGGCGGTTCACGACCGACTTGATCGACAGCGCCGCGCCGCCGCGGGCATCGCCATCGAGCTTCGTCAGGACGATGCCGGTGACGCCGAGGCGGTCGTCGAACTCCTTCGCGGACTTGACGGCGTCCTGGCCCGTCATGGCGTCGGCGACGAAGAGGATCTCGCTCGGCCGGACGTCGTCCTTGATCGTCGTCAGCTCCTGCATCAGCTCTTCGTCGACGTGCAGGCGGCCGGCGGTGTCGAGGATGACGGTGTCGTAGAGCAGCGTCTTCGCGTCGCGGATGGCGTCGTTGGCGATCTTGATGGGATCGCGGTTGTCGGCGATCTCGAAGAACGGGACCTTGACGTTGTTGGCGACGACGCGGAGCTGCTCGATGGCCGCGGGGCGGTAGACGTCGCACGGCACGAGGAGCGGGCGGCGGCCGCGGTTCTTGAGATGGAGGGCGAGCTTGCCGGAGGTCGTGGTCTTGCCGGAGCCCTGCAGGCCGACCATCATGACGACGGCGGGGCTGCCGACGAGCGCGAGGCCGACTTCGTTCTCGCCCAGGAGCGTCTGGAGCTCGTCGCGGACGATCTTCGTGACCTGCTGCGCCGGCGAGAAGGCGGTGAGGACGTCCTGGCCGACGGCCTTCTCGCGGACGCGGTTGGTGAACTCGCGGACGACTTTGAAGTTGACGTCGGCCTCGAGCAGGGCGACGCGGATCTCTTTCAGCGCGTTGTCGATGTGCCACTCGTTGAGCGACGCCTCGCCGCGCAGCGTCTTGAAGACGCGGTCCATCTTGTCCTGAAGGTTGTCAAACATGCGGCGGAGAACATATCGCGGATGCGCTGTCATCCCAACGCGCTCGCGCTCCAGCAGGCCTGCGGCGGCTGAGCGTTCGCGCTGGCGGGATTGCGGCATGGGCGCGCGCCGTTAACACGCTCGTGGCGCAGGTTGCTCTCAAGCTTTCCGCGAACGTTCCGGGCGATTTCTTCGTCGACTCCTCCTGCATCGACTGCGACGCCTGCCGCATCTTCGCTCCTTCGGTCTTTCACGATGCGGACGGCCAGTCGGCGGTCTTTCATCAGCCCGCCACGCCGGACGAGCTGCTCGCCGCGCAGCGCGCGCTGATCTCGTGTCCGACGGCGTCGATCGGCTCGGCGAAGCACGACATGCGCGCGGCCATCGCGTCGTTGCCGGAACGCGTGGCCGGCGACGTCTACCGCTGCGGCTACACGTCAGAGTCGTCGTTCGGCGCGGTCAGCTACTACCTCGGCGACGCGAACGTCCTCGTCGATTCGCCGCGCTTCGCCATGCCGCTGGTGAAGAACATCGAGGCGCTCGGCGGCGTCCGCACGATGCTTCTCACGCATCAGGACGATGTCGCCGATCACGCGAAGTTCCACGACCACTTCGGCTGCGAGCGCGTGCTGCACCGCGACGACGTCCGCTCGCGCACCGCCGCGGTCGAGCGCCAGCCGGCGGGCCTCGATCCGGTTCAGCTCGCTCCCGATCTCGTCATGATCCCGACGCCCGGCCACACGAAGGGGCACGCCGTCTTCCTCTACCGCGACACGTTCCTCTTCACCGGCGATCACCTCGCCTGGAACGAGCGCCGCGGTCATCTCTACGCGTTCCGCGGCGCCTGCTGGTATTCGTGGAGCGAGCAGATCGCGTCGATGAAACGCCTGTTCGACTACGACTTCGAGTGGGTGCTGCCGGGCCACGGCCGACCAGTGCAGCTGCGCCGCGGCACCGCGCGTGCCGAGCTCGAGCGCTGCGTCGAGTGGATGACTGCGCATTGAACTTGCTCTCTTCCGTCCATCGGGAGAGGCAGATGAAGCGCTATTTCAATCTCTTCAAGCAGGCGTTCACCGAGTTCGGCGAGGACAAGGCCCAACGCCTCGGCGCGGCGCTGGCGTACTACACGATCTTCTCGCTCGCGCCGCTGCTGCTGATCGCGATCGCCATCGCCGGCCTCGTCTTCGGACGCGAGGCCGCACAGGGCGAGATCTTCGGGCAGCTCAGCGGCGTCCTCGGCCCGCAGGCGGCGGAGGCGGTGCAGGGCATGGTGAAGAGCGCCGCGAAGCCGAAGAGCGGGACGATCGCGACAATCATCGGCATCGTCACGCTGCTCTTCGGCGCCGCCGGCGTGTTCGGGCAGCTGAAGGACGCGCTGAACACGATCTGGAACGTCGAGCCGAAGAAGAGCGGCGGGATCATGACGATGATCAAAGACCGCTTCCTCTCCTTCGCCATGGTATTCGGCACCGGATTCCTGCTGCTCGTCTCGCTCGTGCTCGATAGCGCGGTGGCGGCCGCCGGTCACTTCCTCGGCAACCGTCTGCCGGGCGGCGAGGCGTTGTGGCAGGGCGTGCAGCTCATCCTGTCGCTCGCCGTCGTCACGCTGCTCTTCGCCCTGATCTTCCGCTATCTGCCTGACATCCATCCGACCTGGCGCGACGTCTGGTTCGGCGCGGTCTTCACGGCCGTGCTCTTCGTCCTCGGCAAGTTCGCGCTCGGGCTTTACTTCGGCAAGAGCGCCGTCGGCTCGAGCTACGGCGCCGCCGGCTCGCTCGTGCTGCTGCTGCTGTGGGTCTACTACTCCGCGCAAATCCTCTTTTTCGGCGCCGAGTTCACGCAGGTCTACGCGAGGACGCACGGCAGCATGGCCAAGGCCGCGGAGCCATCCGCGCAGCCGGCCAAACCCGCGCCGGTGCCGGTCGTGGTGATCCCGCCCGCGCCGGCCGGCGGCGTGGTGAAGCTCGCCACGGGCGGCGCGGTGGGCCTGTTCCTCGGCACGCTCCTCGGCGGCTTCGGCGCGGTGCTGATGGTGCTGAAGTCGGTGAAGAAGCTCTTCACGTGAGTGCCGCGTTTGAGGACAAATTGTGACCTCAAACTTCGGTCGTCGTGCCCGCCGTCAGATAGCCGGCGCGTCGCCTTGGCGGCTGCACGACCTTCGGCTCGAGCAGCTCGTGAATCGCTTCGAACATGACTTCGAAGTTCGCGTCGTAGCGCATCTCCAGCGCGTCGATCTTCTGCGCGAGATCGCGATGCTCGTTGACGAGCTCGCGGAGGCGCACGAACGCTCGCATGATCTCCACGTTCACCGCGATGGCGCGCGCGCTTTGCAGAACGCTCGACAGCATCGCCCGCCTTCTTCGGTGAACGCGCACGGCATCGTGCGGCGGCTGCCGCGCGAGCGGTGAGCTGGAATATGAAGTCGACCGGAAAGCGGTTCATGTTCCGCTTCGCACTCTGCACGAGCGTCCACGTAGAATCCCCTCCTCGTGCGCAAGCCGTACATTCAGCTGATTGCCGCGATCGTGGCGCTGGCGGCGATCGTTCTCGTCTTCCGTCTCCTGCCCATCGCCGCCTGGCTCACCTCTTTCCAGGCGTGGGTGCGGCACCTCGGCGCGCTCGGCTACGTCGTCTACGCGCTCATGTACGCCGTCTGCGTCGCCGCGCTCGTGCCGGCGTCGCTGCTGACGATCGGCGCGGGCGCGATCTTCGGCGTGGCCGGCGGGACCATCGTCGTCGTCGCCGGCGCGACGCTCGGGGCGATGCTGTCGTTCTTCCTGGCCCGCACGGTGCTGCGAAAAAAAGTCGAGCAGATGATCGCCAGGCGCCCGAAGCTGGCGGCCGTCGACAAAGCCGTGGCCAAGGAGGGGACGAAGCTCATGCTCCTCTGCCGCCTCTCCGGATTTCCTCCCTTCGTCTTCGCGAACTACGTCTTCGGTCTCACCGGCGTCGGCGCGCTCTCCTACTTCCTCACCACCTTCTTCGGCATCATCCCCGGCTGCTTCGCCTACACCTACGCCGGGCACGCCGGCGCCGCGGTCGCGACCGGCAGCGGCAACCGCATCGCCCTCATCGTCACGGCCGCCGGCATCGTCCTCGTCAGCGTCTACGTCGCCCGCATCGCCACGCGGGCCATCCGCCGGGCGGGCGTGGATGATGCTTGATATGCTCCCGACTCGCACGGAGGCACTCGATGTCCAACCCTCTCGTTGAGCTCGCGAAGGCGGGCCAAAGCGTGTGGTACGACCAGATGGAGCGGAAGCTCCTGACCACGGGGCGGCTGAAGCAGATGATCGACGAGGACGATCTGCGCGGCCTGACCTCAAACCCGACGATCTTCGAAAAAGCGATCGCCGGCAGCGACGACTACGACCAGCAGCTCCGGCAGCTCGCCGCGGCGAACAAGAACGCGGTCGAGATCCTGGACGAGCTCATGATCGAGGACATCGGCAACGCCGCCGACGTCTTCCGGCCGGTCTACGACCGCTGCGGCGGCAACGACGGCTTCGTCAGCATCGAAGTCTCGCCGCTCCTCGCCAAGGACACCGCCGGCACCATCGCCGAGGCCAAGCGGCTCTTCGGCCGCCTGAACCGGCCCAACGTCATGGTCAAGATCCCGGCCACGGCCGAGGGGTTGCCGGCCATCGAGGAATCGATCGCGAGCGGCATCAACATCAACATCACCCTCATCTTCTCGAACGACGTCTACGCGCAGGTGATGGAGGCGTACATCCGCGGCCTCGAGCGGCGTGCCGAGGCGGGGCAGCCGATCGACAAGATCCGCTCCGTGGCCAGCTTCTTCGTCAGCCGCATCGACACGAAAGCCGACGGCGCGATGGAGGCGAAGGGCGAGACCGAGCTCCTCGGCCAGATCGCCATCGCCAACGCCAAGGTCGCGTATCAGCTCTGGAAGAAGACCTTCGGCGGCGAGCGCTTCGCGAAGCTGAAGGCGAAAGGCGCGGCCGTGCAGCGGCCGCTGTGGGCCTCGACCGGGACGAAGAACAAGAAGTACAGCGACGTCCTCTACATCGAATCGCTCATCGCGCCGCAGACGGTCAACACCGTGCCGCCGGCTACGTACGACGCGTTCAAGGACCACGGCAAGGTGCGCGTCACGATCGAGGACGACCTCGACGGCGCCTACGCCGCGCTGCGGAAGTTCGAAGAAAAAGGCTTCAGCCTGAAGGCCATTTGCGATCAGCTCACCGAGGAGGGGGTGAAGTCGTTCGACGCCTCCTTCGACTCGCTGATGATGACGATCGAGGCGCGCCGCGACGCCGTCACGCGCGGGCTCATCGACCGGCAATCCGCGCACCTCGGCGCCTCGCAGCCGGTCGTCGACGAGGCGGCCAAGCGCGTCGAGAAAGAGAAGTTCGTCGACCGCGTCTGGGCCAAGGACGCGTCGCTCTGGAAGAACGACGACGCGCACAAGAAGATCATCGGCAACGCCCTCGGCTGGCTCACCGTGCCGGAGCTGATGCAGACGCAGATCTCGCAGCTCCGCACGTTCGCCGAGGCCGCGAAGCAGGACTTCGACGACGTGGTGGTCCTCGGCATGGGCGGCTCGAGCCTATGCTCCGAGGTCACGCGCAGGCTGTTCGGCAACAAGCCCGGCTATCCGAAGCTGAACGTCCTCGACTCCACCGTCCCCGAGGCCGTGCGCAACCTCGAGCAGTCCATCAACGTGCAGCGGACGCTCTTTATTGTTGCGTCAAAATCGGGCACGACAACCGAGCCGATAATGTTTCATCGTTATTTCTACGATCGTGTCGGAAACGGCAGAAACTTCGTCGCCGTCACCGATCCCGACACCCAGCTCGTGCGCGACGCCCAGCGCGACGGCTTCCGCCACGTCTTCATCAACCCGCCCGACATCGGCGGCCGCTACTCCGCGCTCTCGCTCTTCGGCCTCGTGCCCGCGGCGATCGCCGGCTACGACGTCGAGGCGCTCGTCGACCGCGCCGTGCACGCGGCCCACGTCGCACACGTGGCCGACCCGAAGAAGAATCCCGCGGCGATGCTCGGCACGATTCTCGGCGCGCTGGCGAACAACGGCCGCGACAAGCTCACGCTCATCACTCCCGCGCCGCTCGACACGCTCGGCCTCTGGATCGAGCAGCTCATCGCCGAGTCGACCGGCAAGGAAGGCAAAGGCATCCTCCCCGTCGCCGGCGAGCCGCTGTTGAAGGCTGCCGACTACGGCAAGGACCGCGTCTTCGTCTGCGTCCGCCTGCGCGGCTCCGACGACGTCGCGAAACTGAAGGAGCTCACGGACGCGGGCCATCCGGTCGTCGACCTCGTGCTCAACGACGCCGAGGACCTCGGTGAGATCTTCTTCACGTGGGAGTTCGCCACCGCCATCGCCGGCGCGCTCCTCGGCATCGACGCCTTCGACCAGCCGAACGTGCAGGAGTCGAAGGACAACACCAAGCGCCTGCTCGAGGAGTACAAGGCCAGCGGCAAGCTGAACGATCCCGACCTCGTGCCGGTCGCCGACGCCGCGGACAAAGTCGCGGCGCTGCTCGCCGGCGCGAGGCCGGGTGACTACGTCGCGCTCACCGAGTACGTCGCGCCGTCGGCGCCGCGCGATCTGGTCATCGCCAGGATCCGCGAGACCATCGCGCGCGAGCTCCACGTCGCCACGACCACCGGCTACGGCCCGCGCTTCCTCCACTCCACCGGCCAGCTGCACAAAGGCGGCGGCGCGAACGGAATCTTCATCCAGATGGTCGGCACGTCCGACGACATCGCCATCCCCGGCGAGAAGTTTTCGTTCGGCACGCTGGCGCGCGCGCAGGCGATCGGCGACTACGAGTCGCTCAAATCCCGCGGGCGCCGCGCCATCCGCATCGACCTCGGCCGGGACATCGACGGCGGCCTGGCGCGGCTCGCCGACGTCGTGAAGATGGTGAAGGCATGAGCAAGTCGCAGTTCGGCATGATCGGTCTCGCGGTGATGGGCTCCAACCTCGCGCTCAACGTCGAGGAGCACGGCTTCTCGGTCGCGGTGTGGAACCGCGAGCCGCAGGTCGTCGACGACTTCGTCGGCAAGAACGCCGGCAAGAAGTTCACCGGGACGAAGACGCTCGAAGACTTCTGTGCCGAGCTGGAGCGGCCGCGGCGGATCATGATGATGATCAAGGCGGGCGCGCCGGTCGACGAGATGCTCGACAAGCTCACGCCGCTGCTCGACGAGGGCGATGTCGTCATCGACGGCGGCAACTCCTGGTTCAAGGACACGCAGGCGCGCACGAAGCGGCTCGAAGGCAGCGGCCTGCACTTCGTCGGCTCCGGCGTCTCCGGCGGCGAGGAAGGGGCGCGTTTCGGGCCGTCGCTGATGCCGGGCGGCTCGGATGAATCGTGGACGGCCATCCAGCCGGTCTTCGAGGCCATCGCGGCGACGAGCGACTCCGGTCCGTGCGTCACGCACGTCGGCCCGGACGGCGCCGGGCACTTCGTGAAGATGGTGCACAACGGCATCGAGTACGGCGACATGCAGCTCATCGCCGAGGCGTACGAGATGCTGCGGCGCGGCCTCGGCGCGGACGCCGCTGAGCTCGCGGAGATTTTCGAGGCGTGGAACAAGGGGCCGCTGGAGTCGTTCCTCATCGAGATCACCGCGCACATCTTCCGCGTCAAGGACGAGGAGACCGGCGCGCCGCTCGTCGACAAGGTGCTCGACAAGGCCGGCCAGAAAGGCACGGGCAAG
>Ga0070717_10000148_pt1 | contig 52362 bp, 38 predicted proteins | sample LARL113metaG_FD_71366 | JGI IMG/M metagenome (GOLD analysis project Ga0070717, IMG submission 71366) | Corn, switchgrass and miscanthus rhizosphere microbial communities from Kellogg Biological Station, Michigan, USA - LAR L11-3 metaG | ecosystem: Host-associated > Plants > Roots > Rhizosphere ...
GACATCGGTCGCGAGCCTCCCGAAAATCTGCCGCCGATGAAAGACGAACCCGGCTCGAACTGGGTTTCGCGGACCGCTGGCGCCGCCGGCTCTCTCGGCGCTGAGGCTCTGGCCAAGCTCCTCTCCCTCGTTCCTCGGACCTCGGGCATCGCTCCCACTTGGATCAACGATCTGGAGAACTGGGCTTCCGCCAAGCTCGCGAGCCTCGCGCGCAATCTGGACCAAGAGCGACACAAAGAACTGCACCGCCTGCTCGACCTGTTGGCCAACAACCCGGACGAAGGCCTTCGCCATGCGATTTCCCTCGCGAACTTGCAGAGCCGGGGACGGGCCTCGCCCTCGGCGCGCCTGGGACGGCGGCCGCTCGACTTCAACTTAAAACGGATCGGCGGTAGTGGCCCATCTGATACGTGGAGTGTTCCCAACGAGATCCGCAGCCAGCTGGTGAAGTCCTACCGCGAGATGGCCCAGCGCGAGCAGAAGCTCGGCCGATTTCGCCGGGCGGCCTGCATCTATGCCGAACTCCTGGGCGACCTCCACGCCGCAGCCGGCGCGTTGAAGCAAGGCCGCCACTTTCAGGAGGCGGCGCTGCTCTATCGAGAGCGGTTGAATAGCCCGTTGCTCGCGGCGGAATGCTTTGCCGAAGCGGGGTTGTTGCACGAAGCGATTGCGATCTACGAGCAGCAAGCCCGATGGATCGAAGTATCCGACTTGTACGTACGACTGGGCCAGCCCGAAGAAGCGGAACGCGCTTTGCGCAGCGCGGTGAAGGCGCGTCTGGCGGAGGGCGACGTGATCAAAGCGGCCGAGCTGTTGGAAACCAAACTCAACGTCCCAGAGGAAGCCCTCGCACTTCTCGCTTCCACCTGGCCGGACGGTCGCCAGGCCGTGCAGGCGTTGGCCGCCCGGTTTGACCTGTTGCATCGGCACCATCGCGACGAGGATCTCCGCCGTCTGATCCACAGCCTCGTGGAGGAAAGCATTCCCAAGGCCCGCGTCGCCACGGTCGTCGGGACGCTCACGCAAGTGGCGGAAAAATCTCCCGTCGCGGCAACGAGACAGGCCGCAGCCGAAGCGGTGAGGAGCAAAGCGGCGCCGATCCTCACCCAACGATCGTTGGATCCGGCGGACGAAATCGCGGTGTTGCGCGCGCTCGCGCGACTCGCTCCGGAAGATCGGTTGTTGATGAGAGACGTGACCCGTTTTCGGGAGGAGCGTAAGTCCACCGCGCAAGTCCGGGTGCCACCAGCGGTGTCCGGGGCGTCGCGGATCTTGCGAGCGGAAAAGGGCGACACGTTGAGGCTGCCCACTGGCGGAACCTGGATTCGCGCGCTGACCGACAACCAAGGTTTTTGCGCCGTCGCTCGCCTCGCTCGGCCTAGGCTCTTTTTCACCCGAGCAAACTGGAAAGGCGCGTTGCAGAGCACGGAGTGGGACGACCCCGCACCCGAAATGGGCGTGACGCTCGCGATGGCCGCGCACGCCAACAGCGTGGTGTTGGCCCGCCCCTTCGCCGATGCCCTCGCGCTGAAAAATCTCCCCGCCACCGACGCATTTTCCTGGTCGGCTTGCGATGTAGGGACGCCCGATTGGTGGCCGAAAGACGCAGTCCAGGTCGCGTCGTCGGGCTTCACCCTCTGGGTTGTGCGCATCGTGGCTTCCCAAGTGGTCTTGGCCAGCTACCAGAATGGGGCCTTGCTCTACTCGCGCGACGTGACGGCCGAGCTCACGGCCGCGGGCGCGACGGGCGCCGGCACTGCTTTGCTCCTCGACGCTCAAGGCGGCCCGGGTCGCGTTGCCCTAGCTTACGGGCAGCACCTTCTGGTCTTGGAAAATCAACGCGAGCTTTCCATCCGCGACCTTGGCGGACGGATTAACGGGCTCCTGCCCACACCCGGAACCACCCCCGGATGGGTGGCGCTGCTTGAACGGGGCGCGGTATTCGCGCCGGCTCACGGCACCTCGGTGATCGATCTCGACGACAGCATGATCGCGCCGCGCGGAGCCGTGCTTAAGAACGGCACGCTGCTCCTGGCCGCGGGCGACGAAGCCCGTAACATCCAACTGGATACCTTGAAGATCCTTTCATTGGGGCGCTTCGCTCTGACCGGCGGCCCCGGCTTCATGCTCTCGGCGACGGACAAGCCGGAGGAGTTCGCCGTCTTCCACAGCAATGGGGTGATGCAGAAATGGTCGATCGCACGCTAGACCACTTAAGGAAATCTAGAGCACTTTAAGTCCCTTCAGCCCGGACAAGCCGGGCCCTCCACCAAACCTATTCTGGCGATCGATCTTGCATCTCTTCACGTTTTTTGGCGGCCATGGTTTTATTGAATCTGCTCTAGCTGCGAAGAAAGAGAACACTCGAGCGCCATTTCTGGGATAGTCCGGCTTTGCCGCCTCTCAGGAATCGCCGGCGTCCCTGCTGGTCGGCTCGATCAGCCGACGGGTGTCAGGGACGGAATACTCCGCGTCTGGCTGGACATGCCAGCTGGGCAGCTTGGTCGCCAAGTCGGCGACGGCCTGATCGAGCGCCTCCACTTTTAGGATACGTCCAATCCGGTCCAAGACGTGAACCGCGCTGCTTTCGACTTGGGCCAAGTCAGCCGTCGCGGGGGGACGGCTCTCTTTCAAGGTTAACACAAGTCGACGCATCTTTGGCACGCGAGGACCGTGCCACACGTGGGAAGAGAGCGCAAGTTAGCGCGGGAGACCGGTCCCCTGCATCTCAGGAGGGAATCCAAGGTCGACCGCCGCGTCGAAGACCAGCTTGGCGATCAGATCGGAGCGCTCCTGGTGGCGGGCCATGGTTAGGACGGCGGAATTGCTCGCCAGCAACCGAGCCGCCACGCCGCAGACCGCGGGACAGGCCATCGAGGTGCCACTCATCACCGCGTAACGATCGTTTGGATACGTGGAGATGATGCCCACGCCCGCGCCCGTCACATCGGTTTCGGGGCCGATGTTGGAGAATTCGGCGATGAAGTTGTGCTTGTCCTTGCCGTAGGGTGGCGCGATGTCGGCGGTTTCGGTCGTGCCGCTGGGAAAGGTGCCCTTGCGTCCACAGGCAGATACCGCCACCGCCATGCCGTAGCGCGCGGGAAAGCTGACCGGCTTGCGTCCATCGTTTCCGGTGGCCGCGAATACGACCACGCCGGCGGCGCGCGCATCGGCAATGGCCGCCTGGGTCGCTTCGTCGGCTGGGCCGCCGCCCAGACTCATGTTGATCAAATCGCAGCCCTGCTCGACCGCGCGCGCAATGGCTTTAGCGATGGCGAAACTGCTCGCGCCCTTCGAGGTTGCACCAAACACCCGGTAGCTCCGAATTGTCGCTCCCGGAGCGATGCCGCGAAGTCCCGACGGACCGCCGCGCGCCGCGATGATCCCTCCGACGTGCGTGCCGTGCCCTTCGCCGTTGTCCTGCCACTGATCGGGTTTCTCGCCCGCCACGGTGTTCTCCCCTCCGGCAACGGGGATATCGTGATGCGGGCCCACCCCGGTGTCGACCACGCCGACCGTGACGCCCGCGCCCTGCTCCAAAGTCCCGCGGCCCATCAGCGCCTGCAAGCCATCGACGCTGGTCAGGTCGAGCGGTTTGACCGCGAGAATCGAGTCGTCTTTCAGCACGGTATTCTTTTTCCAATACGACCAGGCTCCACTGACTGGATACACGTAGAGTTGTTCGATCTTGGTTCCTTGGGGCAATTGAAGGGTCACGATCCCCTTCGCATTGGTCGTGCTCTGTGCGCCCTGCCGCGCGGCGAAATTGGTGAAGGCCACGACAGTGGCTCCCACGGCCGGAAGGGCGGACGCGCCGGTGCCGATTTTCACTGTGAGCTTTATACCGGTGGCGGCAGCACGGGTCTTGGCTCGAAACGGCTCGATAATTTCCGGACGCGGCGCACGGAGCGTATGATGAAAGACCTCGGGCACAATCCGCAGACCGGGGAGAGCACCGCGCAACGCGATCATCGCCTCGGGCGTCATCTCCACCAGCTTCGCTCCCTGGTCGGCGATCGAATCCACCACCTTCATTTTCGAAGCCACGGTGTTCTTCAGTCCAAAGGCACTGCGCAGGGAAGAAATGGTCGGCTCATTGAAGAGCGTTAAAATTTCGGCAGCGGAACGAAACAGCAGCGAAGCGCCGGTGCCGCGGGGAGGGAGAAGGATGAAACGTTGTACGTTGCTCATAAGAAGTGATCCAATCCGACGGTTATGGTCGTATGCCAGGAGTACATCCGAATGGCGGAAGCCGCTGTTACGGATCACCCTAGACCTTTGCCCGCCAGGGCCAGGCGGCCGACTAAAGACGGAAAGGCTCCAGGTTGTCGAGCGACGCGCGCAAAATCTGCGCAGAAAGGTTGGGAGAAACCTCGCCGCGAAGCTGGGACGGTTGAACCAACCACCCTCGCAAACTCGTCTCGTATTCACCCGCTCTCTACATTCTCGCGCGACCGCGCGCGGAGGGCCAGGTGAACCAAGGCCTCCTGAATTCCGATCCCGCGGCGGATTTAGCTTAAAATCGTCACCCGCCGCAGACTCGCTTGGATTCAAATAGCAGATCAAGCGACAGCCTAAGAGCCGCACGGATCAAAGGCCACGGTGGAAATTTAAGCGGAGGGAAAACCAATCGCGCGGCAGGACAACTGCTTCGAATACCAGCGGAAAAGCATCTGATTTCCGTTTGCTTCGCCGCGGTCTGAATCTAGGTTGCGTCGCATGTCTTTGCCTCCTTCGTCCGCACCGTCGGCGCGTGCCGCCGGGACCACTTCCGCTCCGTTGTCGTCGCTCGAACCGCTCGACACCTTCGCCCGGCGCCACAACGGCCCGGATGACCGCGAAGTAGCGGAGATGTTGGACCTGTTGGATTATTCCTCGCTCGATGCCTTGATCGACGCAGCGGTGCCGGCTCAGATCCGGCGGGCGGACGCGCTAAAACTGCCCGCTGCGGCGAGCGAAAGCGCGGCCCTGGCCGAATTACGCACGCTGGCAGGACAGAACCAAGTTTACCGCAGCTTTATCGGCATGGGTTATTACGATACGCTCACGCCGGGCGTGATTCAGCGCAATATTTTGGAGAACCCCGCTTGGTACACCGCGTACACGCCCTATCAGGCGGAGATTTCGCAGGGACGGCTGGAGGCGCTGCTGAATTATCAGACGGTGGTTTGCGAACTGACCGGCCTGGAAATCTCAAACGCCTCGATGCTCGATGAAGCCACCGCCGCGGCGGAGGCGATGGGGCTGGTTTACCGCGTGGCGTCCGATCCAGGGAAAAAACGCTTCTTTGTTTCGAGCCGCTGTCATCCGCAAACCATCGATGTCGTACGCACCCGCGCGACCCCTCTCGGACTTGAGGTGGTGGTCGGCGAACACGGAAGCGCAACGATCGACGGCAGCTTTTGTGGCGTGCTCGTCCAGTATCCGGATACGTTTGGCAGCGTCCATGACTTCACCGCGTTCTTCGAAAAAGCCCATGCCGCGGGCGCACACTGCATCGTGGCGACCGATTTGCTGGCGCTGACCTTGCTCCGCCCTCCAGGCGAATTTGGGGCGGACGTGGCGGTTGGCTCCGCCCAACGCTTTGGCGTGCCGATGGGCTTCGGCGGACCGCATGCGGGTTTTCTCGCCACTAAAGATGCCCATAAACGCCAGATGCCTGGCCGCCTGGTGGGTGTCTCCAAAGACGCTCAAGGTGATCCCGCGATGCGCCTCGCGCTCGGCACCCGGGAGCAACACATCCGCCGCGACAAGGCGACCTCCAACATCTGCACCGCGCAGGTGCTGCTGGCCGTGATGGCGTCAATGTACGCGGTTTATCACGGCCCCAAAGGGCTGCGCCGGATCGCGACGCGGGTCCACTTCATGACCCGCCTCCTCCAGGACGCGTTAAACAGCGCTGGTTTGATCACAAATACCGAACCGGTCTTCGACACCCTGCGTATCGAAGGAGTGAATGCGTCTGCCGTCCAGGCGGCCGCAGCGGCCAAGCGAATCAATCTGCGTCCGATCGACGGCAAAACCGTCGGTCTCTCGCTCGCGGAGACGACCACCGAAGCGGACCTCCAGGACCTGGCGACGGTATTCGGCGTTAAACTACCGTCGCTAGCGGGCGTCGCGACCGTTTACGCCACTCCGCATGCCCGAACCTCGTCGTACCTCGACCATCCCGTTTTCAATACGTACCACACCGAGCACGAGATGCTGCGCTACGTGAAACGCCTGGAGTCGCGCGATCTGTCGCTCGTGCACTCCATGATTTCGCTCGGCTCGTGCACGATGAAGTTAAACGCGACCAGCGAGATGTTTCCCGTGACCTGGCCGGAATTCGGACGAATCCATCCCTTCGCGCCGGTCGACCAGACCAAGGGTTATCAGACTCTTTTTGCGCAGCTCGAAAGCTGGCTCTCGGAAATCACCGGCTTTGCGGCCGTTTCCCTCCAGCCGAATGCCGGCTCACAGGGCGAATACGCCGGCTTGCTCGTGATCCGCGCTTACCACGAATCGCGCGGTCAAGGACACCGCAACGTTTGCCTGATTCCGACCAGCGCGCACGGCACCAATCCCGCAACCGCGTCGATGTCGGCCATGACGGTGGTTCCGGTGGCTTGCGACAACCAGGGCAACATCGATCTGGAGGACCTGCGAGCCAAGGCCGACCAGCACGCCGCGCATTTGGCGGCCCTGATGGTCACCTACCCTTCGACCCACGGCGTATTTGAAGCGTCCATACGTGAGATCTGCGAGATCGTTCACCAACGCGGTGGACAGGTCTACATGGACGGCGCGAACATGAACGCCCAAGTCGGCTTGACCTCGCCCGGTTTTATCGGGGCGGACGTTTGCCACCTCAACCTGCACAAGACCTTTTGCATCCCTCATGGCGGCGGAGGTCCGGGCGTCGGGCCGATCGGCGTAGCGAAACACCTGATACCATTTCTCCCCGGGCATGCCGTGATCAACCGCGAGACGGCGGGCGTCGGACTGCGGACCGGCGGAGCAGTGAGCGCAGCGCCCTATGGGTCGGCGAGCATTCTGGTCATTTCCTGGATGTACATCCGCATGATGGGCCCGGATGGACTGACCCTCGCGACCAAGCTGGCGATTCTGAATGCGAACTACGTGGCCAAGCAGCTGGAGCCCCATTATCCCGTTCTCTATAAGGGCAGCAGCGGCCTAGTGGCCCATGAGTGCATCATCGACTGTCGCGGTTTTAAAAAACACGGCGTCGAAGTGGAAGACATCGCAAAACGCCTCCAAGACTACAATTACCACGCGCCGACCATGAGCTGGCCGGTAGCGGGAACTTTGATGATCGAGCCCACGGAGAGTGAAGCCAAGGTGGAGTTGGATCGCTTCTGTGACGCCCTCATTGCGATCGCGGGAGAAATTCAGGCGGTGGCGGGAGGCGAAGCCGACAAGGCGAATAACGTCTTAAAAAATGCGCCTCACACCGCGAAGGTGGTCTGCACGGACAAATGGGATCGCCCCTACTCTCGCGATCTAGCGGCGTTTCCAACCGCCTGGGTGCGCGAGCACAAGTTCTGGCCGGCGGTGGGACGGGTGGACAACGTCTACGGCGACCGCAATCTCGTCTGCTCCTGCGTTGGAATGGAAGCCTTCGCGGAAGCAAAAGGGTAAGTGCAATCCAGTTGAGAACAACGCTCGCGCCGCACGGAGAGTGAGCGTGAGCGGCAGCGTGAAGGGCCACGATCCTTCACGCTGCCCACTTGCAGGATGGCGCCGCAGCGCGGGAGCTAAGGTGCAAATGCCTGGAATAAGCGAGCGACAACAGCCAGGGCGAGCGGCCGTGAGAGGATCTTGAATACAGGTGCGTTACCGCAAAAAAACCAGCCCACGCTGTCGCCTCTCCCTGAATACACCCGCCTCTTACGAGGGGAGCGGTCGGCTCCTCCAGAAAAGAGAAATCAGAAAATATCTCACGAAGGCATCTTTTCGACCAGGGATTTGCCCAATCCGAAACCCAACAATTCAACTCGATTGCGGATGTCTGCAGGAAGCGGATACACGAAAGTTGGGCTTCTTCAGAGCGGAGGCGAGCAGCTGTAACTCTTATAGCACCCTCTGAAATCGATCAGAAGCGGACAGAGGTAAGTGGCTTCCGGTGCAGGATTTTACCCTTAGAAGTCACTTTTTTCTGACGAATCTCGTGAACCTAAATCTAGAAGAGCAGTCGCTTACGCCTGAAATATGGACGCTAGACCACTAAGACTAACTGCCTTCGGATCCTTGTGTGAGGGAAACCCCGAAGGGATAAACAGGAGGTTTTGCACGGAGCTAACCTTGCGACTGGGGTCTACGCCAATATTCCATGTGCAACCGAATGATCTAAGGTCGGGCCGTCTTCGGACGACCTAGCCGCAGATTGTCCGACGTCAGCACTTACTTGCACCACACAAAAAAGACCATGACAACAACGGTAAAGTTAACACTCGCGGCGGCGTTCGCCGCCTCGCTGCTTTCAGTAGGCAGCGCGCAAATCACTCCGGGATTTCCGACCGGCGTGAATGCATTCACCAATCCTGGTCCTCCGAATATGGGCCAGTTTAATGCGGACTTAGGAGATCTGTATTTCAACTCGACGGCTAATGTACCGAGTGAAATTCAAACCTGGAATGCCGGGCCGGTGAATTTCAACACGGCTCTCGGTGGCAATCCCTTCAAGCCCACCGGTGGCTCTGTCCAAGTCATTCAAATCGGCAAAACCTCGGATTGGACCAACGATTTCGTTGTTTCCAACAGTTCGGCTCCGACCACGTTCAAGCCGTTGCTCACCGATATCAGCTCGAGCAACATTCATAGCGGTTGGACCACCTCCGTTGAGTATGCTGCTGGCACCTCGTTGGAGTTCTGGTTGAACAGCGGTGGCGACATCGGTCAGGGCGGCCTGTTCTCGGCGTTCGGTTCGGCGAATCTTTTCTCCGGCACCGATACGTCTAGCCATGTTCGTTGGACGACCCGCGACGTGACCACGACGTTCTTCAACGGAACCGAGACGGTCACTCAGGACATCAAGACGCTGCTCGTCGGTTTTGAAGACACCCGTCAGGGAATCTCCTTCTACGACGGCGACTTCAACGATTTCGTCGTTGGATTCCAATTCCTCCCCAGCCAGCTGCCTCCGGTGCCGGAGCCGTCCACGTACGGCCTCCTCGGCGGAGTCGCTCTGGTCGGTTTGGTTGCTGCTCGCCGCTTCAAGCGCAAGAGCTAACTGGCTGCTGACTCCAGCAGTTAGTTGATTAGATCTTAAAAACGGCCTCCGCCTTCTGGGCGGGGGCCGTTTTGCTTTTGCGGCCAGCCGCGTATTCAGAATCCAGTTACTCCGCCGGTACGCTTGGACGGAGGGAACCCTGCGCAGAGTCACTTCCAAATTCCCCAATTGTCCATTCAAGCTTCTCCCAATCGCGGCGCGCGGTTCAGCTACGGTCCATCGTTTTTCAGCGGGCGCCACTCTCCGCCTCCTATCTCCAGAACTTGAATACCTCAGGCGCGCCCCAACGGAGGCGTTTCCTTGCTCGTCAGGGTCTTGAGCCGTTCGTAGAGGGCAGCCAGACGCGGCATTTCCGCTCCGGCGGCCTGAGCTCGGCGCAAAGGCTCGCCCCAGATCGCTTCGACCTCCACTTCCCTGCCCGCTAGGTAGTCGATCAAGCTGGACGGTTTGTACGGCCCCATCGGGCGCGTGATCTGAACTTGATGGTCGATGAAGCTGAGCGGGATCTTGTGCCCCAGCTTTGCGGCCGCTCCGATCACTTCGGCCATAAGCGCGCGCACCTCCGCCTCAAGCCCCTCGTCTTTAAGTATTCGGTCGGTGGTGACGCCGCCGGCCGCAATCGACAGGCCATTGAAGGGAATATTCCAGACTAGTTTTTTCCAACGCAGCTCGGCCAGATTGTCGCTCGTGTTGGCCTGCACCCCGGCGCCCAAAAAAAGGCCGGCGAGCTCCACTAGCCGCGGCGTGGCGGGACGGCCAAACTCTGCGAGGGAGATCGATCCGGGGTGAATGCAATGAATTTCCCCCGGAGCCGTACGGTTCACCGCGATGAAACACAGGCCTCCGATCACACGCTCCTCTCCGAATTGTCGAGCGAGAAGCTCATCGCTGCCCAACCCATTCTCCAGCGTGAGAATCGCCGTGCGCTCGTGCAGCAATGGCGGCAAAAGCTCACCCAAGGCGCCATTCGCCGTAGCCTTGAGGCTGACAACCACGAGATCCGCCGACCCAATGTCCGCGGAGGCGGTGTAGACGTTGATCGGATACACCCTCCAAGCTTGATCGGGCAGCGTGACGTGGAGTCCTCGTTCGTGGAGCGCCGCTGAGTCAGACCGCGCGAGAAATCGAACGTCTACCCCGCTCCGCGCGAGCCTAGCACCGTAGTAGCCGCCGATCGCACCAGTACCCACAATAACGATTTTTGAGAACTCGCTCATGTTCGGCGCAATGAAGGGACTGGGACGCCGGCTGACAACCTTCACGGAAGATGGCACGGCCGGAACCGGCGCAAACGACTCCAAGAAGCAGTCCTTTTTCTCATGAATTCTCTTTATGGACCAAGACCACAAATTCTAGGGACACTTACCTAGATGCTTTCAGAAATGCCTATCAACTGGTCGCTTCCGCCGAGATGTTAACATTGGCTTTTCTCAACTTGTAACGCCTCCGTCACCTGTCCCTCAGCTAAATTCAGTCGCTAGTGGCTCTACTATAGCAACTTAATATGTTATGTGCAAACACCCCAGTTAGGCGACCCAATTGCTTTAGGGGATAACTCACAGGTTATTCACAATGGGAAGGAATTCTTCACATGTGCTGTTTGCACAACTCGGCCGCCCGCTGAAAATGCGGGTGATTCACCTCACTTTCGGCGCACGCGAGAGTCTTTAGCCACCTTGAGCTTTCGCGGAAAATCGGAGATCGCGTGCAAGCCGCGGCTCTCTTTTCGTTGAAGCGCACAGGTCACAATGAGCTCCGCCACTTGCACCAAATTTCGGAGTTCGAGAAGGCGCGGGTCGACGGAGAAATTCCAGTAGTATTCGTGAATTTCTTTGGCGAGATTGGCGATTCGCGTCCGGGCACGTTCCAGGCGCTTGGTCGTGCGAATGATGCTGACGTAGTCCCACATCGTCCGTCGGAGCTCGTCCCAGTTGTGAGACAGGACCACGCGTTCATCGACATCGCCGCCCGCCAAGTTAACCCAATCGGGCACTTGGATGCGCGACGTCTTTTTGAGCGAGCTCACGTAAGCAGAAACCGACTCGGCTCCGCGGTGCGCCACAACCACCGCCTCCAAGAGCGAATTGCTCGCGAGTCGATTGGCACCGTGCAAGCCCGTGCAAGCCACTTCGCCACAGGCGTAGAGGCCAGCTAGCTCCGTCTCGGCAGAGAGGTTGGTCGCTACGCCCCCGCAGGTGTAGTGCGCCGCCGGAACGACGGGGATCATGTCCTTGGCGATGTTGATCCCGTATTTTTTGCAGGTCTGGTAAATCTGCGGGAAACGCTCGCGGAGAAACGCCTCGTTTCGATGGGTGATGTCGAGCCAGACGTGGGGCGCACCCGATTTCTTCATCTCCGTGTCGATCGCCCGCGCCACGATATCGCGAGGCGCCAAATCCGCCATCTCGTGATAGGTCGGCATGAACGCTTCGCCCGCGGTGTTGCGGAGAATCGCGCCTTCGCCCCGCACCGCTTCGCTGATGAGGAAACGGGCTCCAGAAACTGAATACAGAGCGGTGGGATGGAATTGAATAAACTCCATGTCGCGGATCTCCACCCCGGCTCGGTAAGCCATGGCCACGCCGTCTCCCGTCGCGATGTCGGGATTGGTCGTATAAAGATAAACCTGCCCAGTGCCCCCGGTGGAGAGAACCACCACCGGCGCATGAAACGTCACAACGCGGTTGTCGCGCACGTCGAGCGCATAGAGTCCCACCACCCGGTTTTCCACCCGGCGCTGCCGCAGCTTCGCCGTGGTGATCACGTCAATCGCGAAAAAGTGTTCGAACAGAGCGATGTTGGGTTCGTGCGCGATGCCCCGCAGCAGAGCGTTTTCAATCGCTTTGCCCGTCATATCTTTCACGTGGAGGATCCGACGTTCACTGTGGCCGCCCTCACGTCCAAGGTCGTATTCCCCGGAACCATCGCGTGAGAATTTTAGGCCGAGATCGACCAATTCCTTCACTCGTGCCGGCCCATCGCTGACGATTTCTCGCACCACTTTCTCGTCACAAAGGCCATCCCCGGCCACCAGCGTATCGCGCACGTGGGAGTCAAAATCGTCCGTTTGGGAGGTCACAACCGCGATGCCGCCCTGAGCGTAGTTGGTGTTCGATTCCGCTCGCGTTTTTTTGGTGAGGATCGCGACCGTGTGCCCCTTCTGCGCCAACTTGAGCGCGAAGCTGAGCCCCGCGATACCACTGCCGACGATAAGGACGTCAAAATTGCGAGTCATGGGAAAAGCTGGCATAGTAGTGAGGAGCGAGTAGCGGGTAGCGAGCATGGAAAAAGCGCAGAAAATGTCTTTCTGCCGCTGAAAGTGTACCCCTTCCGCGCCGTCTTTTCCCCTTCACCCTCTCCTTCTACGTATTCGCGGAGTCGTTACCTCGTGACCCGCTTCCCCCCTCGCGCGTCCTACAGCACAATGTTGTCGATCAACCTGACTTCGTCGACCCAGGCGGCGATCGCCATCATGCAAGAACCGGGCTGAACTTCTCGCACCGCATCCATGGTGTTGCGGTCCACCACCGCGGCATAAATCACCCGGACGCGTCGTTTTTGACTCAAAATGTGCGTCGCCTCCGCAATCAGCCGATCCGACCGGCGCTCGCCCTGCTCCACCATATTTTTCGCCATGGTGAGCGCCGCAAAAATGGCCAAGGCCTCGAGTCGCTGGGCGGTGCTGAGGTAGCGGTTACGCGAACTCATCGCCAGCCCCTCGGGTTCGCGCAGGGTGGGCGCGATCACGATATCGAGGGTGAAATTGAGATCCGCCACCATCTTCTTGATCACCGCCACCTGCTGCGCGTCTTTTTGCCCAAAGACCGCCAAATCCGGACGAACGATGTTGAACAGTTTGGCCACAATGGTCGTGACCCCACGAAAATGCGTCGGCCGCGTCGCGCCTTCCAGCGGCTTGCCCACATACTCCTCGATCACATAGGTGGAGTAACCTTTTGGATACATCTCTTCCACCGTGGGAGCAAAGATCACGTCCGCCCCGGCTTCTTCGCATAACGCGAGGTCGCGCTCCAAGTCGCGCGGGTACTTCGCGAAGTCCTCGCTCGGACCGAATTGCGTCGGGTTGACAAAAATCGAGACGACCACCGTATCGGCCTGCTCGCCCGCCGCGCGAATCAAACTGAGATGTCCCTCGTGAAGCGCGCCCATGGTCGGAACCAGTCCGATGATCTGACCTTTGGAGCGCAGATCTTCGGCGAGAGTCTGCATTTCGGTGACGGCGGTGATCTTTTGCATGGCGGGACAAGGGACTCGGAGCAAACGCGAAGCTTGAACTAAGGTGACTGCCCACGCTTATTCAAGTTTTTCGCCCTAGCCGACCATGATTCGCATCAACGAAAACTACTCTAAACTCAAAGCGTCGTACTTATTTTCGGACATCGCCAAGCGCGTGACCGCGTTCCAGCAGGCGAATCCCGACAAAGCGATCATTCGACTCGGAATCGGCGACGTCACCGAGCCGCTGCCGCCCGTCTGCATCGAGGCGCTCCACGCCGCCACCGATGAGATGAGCAAGCGCGCCACCTTTAAGGGGTATGGGCCGGAGCAGGGTTACGCTTTTCTCCGCGAGGCCATCGCTCAAAACGACTATCAATCCCGCGGCGCCAAGATCGAGGCCGACGAAATTTTCGTCAGCGACGGCTCGAAATGCGATTGCGGCAATATCCAGGAAATTTTCTCCACCGATATCCGCCTCGCCATTCCCGATCCGGTGTATCCGGTTTACGTCGACACCAACGTCATGGCGGGGCGTACCGGCCAGAATGTGGACGGCCGCTATCAAGGTATCACCTATCTGGATAGCACGGCGGCAAACGGTTACGTGCCCGCCATTCCGTCCGTATCCACCGACCTGATTTATCTCTGTTTCCCCAACAATCCGACCGGCGCCGTGGCCACCCGCGCCCAGCTGTCGGCCTGGGTTGAATACGCCAAGAAAAACAAAGCCGTCATCCTCTACGACGCGGCCTACGAGGCTTACATCCGCAACCCCGAGATTCCGCACAGCATCTACGAAATCGAGGGAGCGCGCGAGGTGGCGATCGAGTTCCGCAGCTTTTCCAAAACCGCCGGCTTCACCGGCACCCGTTGCGCCTTCACCGTGGTCCCGAAGACGCTCGTCGCCTACGACTCAGCGGGAAATGCCCAGCCGCTCCACCCGGTTTGGACGCGCCGCCACACCACCAAGTTCAACGGCGTTTCCTATCCAGTGCAGAAAGCGGCCGCCGCGATCTACACGCCGGCGGGCAAGGAGCAGGTCAAGGCCATGACCGATTTCTACCTCGGTAACGCCGCCCTGATTCGCCAAGCCGTGACCAAGCTCGGCTTCAGCTGTGTCGGCGGCGAAAACGCTCCGTACATCTGGATCAACACCGGTCGCGACTCTTGGGAGTTCTTTGATCTTTTGCTGAATAAAGCGAACGTGGTCTGCACGCCCGGCTCCGGCTTCGGCAAATGCGGCGAGGGCCACGTCCGCATCAGCGCTTTCAACAGTCGCGAAAACGTGGTCACCGCGCTGGACCGAATCGCCAAGGCGCTGAAATAAGCGCCTCCCTGTTGTAGCCGGGGGCGCCGACCCCGGTGATTGAAAATCGCTTCCGATCGAAAGGCCGGGGTCAGCGCCCCCGGCTACAGCGAGAATGCGGCGCTCAGCGCGTGCGCTTAAAACTTCACTCGCACCCCGCCGGTCGCAAACCGCGGGGTCGCGACGTTGATCACGCCGGTCGCGCTGCGGCCGGTTTCGATCCGTTCGTTGAAGAGGTTTTCCACGGATACAAACACCTCCGAGCGGTGGCCGAGCGCTCGGCTGATCGAGCAGTCCACGACCAAGGCGGGCGCGAGGCGGAGCTGATTTTCATCGTCTTCAAACTGCGCGCCCATCGCGCGGACTCGCGGCGAAACTGACCAACCTAGCCCGGACCAATTCACCCCGACAGAGCCGCTGAACCGGGGCACTTGCGCCACACGCAGTCCCACCAAATTGGGCGAAGCCGTCGCCTTCCTCACCGTCGCATCGTTGGCCAAAAGGTCTCCGGTGATCGCGAAGTGTTCCATCCACTGCCAGCGGGTCGAGAGCTCCACCCCGCGCACGCGCACCAGATCGAGATTTTGGCGCTGGCGTCCCAGTCCTCCCGCCGGAATCACACCGAATAAGGGGAAGGTGCCGGGACCCTTCGCGATCGTCACATTGGAGACCGCTCCATGCAGCTCGTTCCAGTAGCCGGTCACCGCCGCGCTCCATTTTCCGGAGACAAATTCGGCTCCCGTTTCCAACGTATTCACGGTTTCGGTACCGAGAGTGGGATTCGCCTCGGTGATGACATTGCCCACGCGGAACGGACGATAGAGCTCGTTCAACGTCGGCCGGCGGAAAGCGCGCTGACCCGAAACCCGGAGCCGCAAGCCCTCCTGGGCCTTCCAGGTCAGGCCCGCGCTGGGGCTCCAGGCCCAACCGTCGCGATCCGCAAAATGATCGTCGCGTAACAGGGTTCCGGATACGATGTCTTGCTCGCGGCGCAGCCCGGATGCTTCTTGCCAGTAGTCCAACCGAGACCCAACGGTGGCGGTCACGCCGGGCAGCACCTCGCGTTCGTGCAGGAGGAAAATGCCGCCGGTGGTTTGCTTGCCTCCGGCCGCTCGACGGCGGGTGAATTTGCCGTTGGTGAAGGTGAAGTTTTCGCGCGACTCTCCGCGAACCGCGCGTAGGTCCGCGCCGGCTACGGTCCGAGCGGAACTGGCGCCCTTCCACTCTCCGGTCCACGCGGCCCCGGCCGCCGTCGCAGGAACGTCGTACTGGTCGCTCGCGGGCGTCTCGGCCGTACGCGTCGCATTGACCGCGCCGAAGGTGCTCGAGAAGGCTTCGTCCTCTCCGTACGCCGTGGCGTTCCAGCTAAAATCCGCCGACGGTCGCGAATCGATGGATACGGACCCGGACATGTCGTCGGTAGAGTTTTTCTGGTAAGGCGTGCCGTTGTTGCGGTCTTCCTGAAAAATCTGCGCCGTCACCGTCACGGTGGTTTTGTCCGAGATATTTTGACGCCACTTTCCGTTAAACCAATGGTGGCGGTCATTCGCCGATCGGTCGATCGGGCCCATCGCTTCGGGGGCGACGGTGCGGTAGCCCCCGGAGGTGAAAAAGCGGCCGGAGATCTGCATCGCGCTGTTCCCTGATACGCCGTCCAATTCCCATTCGGCGCTGCGGGTTTCGAAGTCACCGATCATCGCGGTCAAACGCCCCCCGCTCTCATGCGGCTGGTCGCTGATGAGCTGGACCACGCCACCGAGTGCGGCGTTGCCCCAGGCCGTCCCGCCCCCGCCGGAAACAATTTCGGCCCGCGAAAGCGATTCACGAGGAAGTTTGCTCCAAGTGACCCAGCCCCCAAAGGGATCATTGACCGGCACTCCATCGAGCAAGACGAGCGACCGGCTCGCGCCACTCGGTCCGAGCCCGCGCAGCGAAACGCCCTGGGTGGTGGGATGCGCGGTGAGGCTGTCGGAACGGCGAAACAAGGAAAACGAAGGAATGCCGCGCAACGCCGTATCGAGGGTAAGCGCGGGCGTGCTTCGCAAAGCGTCGCCCGAAAGCACGCGGGTGGAAAAAGGCTGCGCGTTAGCCGTCGTCTCCGCCCGGAGCGCAGTCACCACTACGGGATCGAGCGGAACGGTCTGGGCGAGACCCGCGGAGGCCGCGAGGAGCAAGGAGGTCAAGACCAGGGAAAGGGGGCAGCGCTTCATGGTAAGTAGCCGCGCATTGAGAGCAAACAATAGGCCAGGCGCAATCGCTCGCTGCAGAGAAAAAGTAGACAGTTTTCACGGCCACGCGGTGAAGCTCGCTCCTTCGCAAATCCTCGCGCGCTTGCCTCAGCCGCGGGCGCGGAGCCGCTGAAATACGGAAGGGGCCAATCCATGCACGCGTTTGAAGCCACGCGAAAGCTGGAAGGGATCGACGCCGAGTTCGTCCGCCACTTCCCGCACCAGCGTTCCCCCCGCGTGCAAACGCTCCGCCGCCCAAGTCATTTTCAATCGATGGAGATAACGATAAGGCGATGTGCCAGCGAAGCGCTGGAAAAGACGACAGAGATAAGCCACATCCACGTGGCCCGCATCCGCGAGTTCGCGGGCGGTGCGCAGGCGAAGGAATCGCTCGTCTGCGATACGGCGGCAGCGTTCGAAGGCCTGCCGCGAACGATCCACCGATGTTCCCGGAGGCGCCGCGCGCTCCACCAAGGAAAGCAGAAGCAGCTCCAACTGGAGCGCACAGAGACGTTGCGTGAGCGGGGTCGGACGGGTCGCGAGCCGAATCAGTTGATCAAACGCTTCCCTCACCTCGGAAACGGGTGCGACTTGGATAACGCGTCCCGCCTCGATACCGCACTCGCGCAGGAGCTCGACTCCGCGGCTCCCGACAAAGTTGACGAAGTACTTCATCAACCGTTCACGTCGATCAGTTTCAATCCGCTGCGCCCAGCCCGGGCCATAGGAAAAAATCGTCCCGGCCTCGAGGAGGTGCTGCTGTTTCGACAAGCGGAGAAGCCCGCGGCCCGAAACCACAAATTCCAGCGAGAGGTAAGGAAAATCCGGCCGGTCGATCACGTAGTCCGAGGCCACTTCCTCCCAGCCTCCGCAGAGGACTTGAAGGTGCCGAGACAGCCGGGGCTCCAGGTCGAGGTAAAAGCGCTGAGCTCGAGTGACCTGCTGCGAGATGAAGGGAGGGACATTCTGCGGAACGGACTCGGGCATGCCGCGGTGACGTTGTCCTTTACCTGAAGCTGGGTCAATAATCGTCATGCTCCCAACAAATCCAGCCATTCCTTCCTAGGAACCGTTCGCTATACTGGATGGCTCTTCGTTCAATTTCCGCTAAGACGCTGTTCCTCCGTTCCCCATGGCCCTCGGTCCTTCCCCGGCAAATCCCACCCTCGATTCCCACCAGCACTTCTGGCGGTATTCGGCGGAAGACTACGGATGGATCGACGAACCGATGGCGCGGATCCGACGGGATTTTTTGCCGGAAGATTTGCAACCCAATTTGGCCGCGGCGGGGCTGGCGGGCTGTGTCGCGGTCCAGGCCCGTCAAACGCTCGGGGAGAGTCGCTGGCTGGTCGAACTGGCCCGAGCGCATCCCTTTATTCGCGGCGTGGTCGGTTGGGTCCCGCTCGCGCAGCCGCAGGCGCGCGAGGAGCTGGAACGGCTGCGGTCCGATTCCATATTCAAAGGCGTGCGACATGTCGTGCAGGGAGAAGCAGACGGTTTTCTCGACCACGCCGCGTTCAACGCCGGGATCAAAGAAGTGGCGGCGTGCGGCCTGACCTACGATGTATTGATATTTTCCCGACAGCTGTCGGAGTCCCTTCGCTTCATCGACCGTCATCCCGCGCAAACTTTCGTGCTCGACCACATTGCCAAGCCCCGGGTCAGCGGTGCGCCCGATCCCGAGTGGCGCCGGTTGATCCGCGAATTTGCCCGGCGTGAACGCACCTTCTGCAAATTCTCCGGCGTCGTCACCGAGGTGCCCGGTTGGCAATGGACGCCCGAGCTCCTGCGCCCTTATTTCGAGGTGGTGCTCGAGGCGTTCGGTCCGCGACGACTGATGTTTGGCTCCGACTGGCCGGTTTGCCTCGTGGCCAGCGAATACCTCGCCTGGGTCGAGTTCGTTCGCGATTGTAGCGCCGCGCTTACTCCCGAGGAGCAGTCTTGGATTTTTGGTCGCACCGCTTCGACCGCTTATCGGTTATAATCTCCTCCCATGCATTATCGTGAACTCGGCCGGACTGGCCTGAAGGTTTCTGTTCTCAGCTTCGGTGGCTCTTCCCTGGGCGGTGCGTTCCGCGAGACGGACGACAGCGAGAGTATCCGCACCGTCCATACCGCGCTCGACCTCGGGCTCAACTTCATCGACGTGTCGCCTTACTACGGAGCGACTCGCGCCGAGACCGTGCTGGGCAAAGCGCTCAAGGACATTCGACGCGACCGGTATTTTCTCGCAACCAAGGTCGGCCAATACGGACACGGAGAATTCGACTTTTCCGCCGCGCGGGTGACCCGCAGTTTGGACGAGAGCTGCGCTCGGATGGGGGTCGATTACGTCGACGTTCTGCACTGCCACGACATCGAATTCGCTGACCTGAACCAGATCGTCGATGAAACCTTGCCCGCTCTGGTGAAGCTGCGCGAGGCGGGGCGGATCGGCCACATCGGTATCACCGGTCTGCCGCTGAAAATCTTCAAAGCTGTGATCGATCGCGCGCCCGAGGGCTCAGTCGAGGCGATCCTCTCATTCTGTCACTACGAGCTGAACGACAGCTCACTGGAGTCACTGCTTCCGTATTTTAAATCCAAGCACATCGGGGTGATCAACGCCTCGCCCACCGGCATGGGCGTACTCACCGAACGCGGCGCTCCTTCCTGGCATCCGGCGCCGAAACCGATCATCGACGGCTGCCGCCGCGCGGTCGACTATTGCAAGGCGATCGGAGCCGACATCGTGAAACTCGCCGTGCAGTACTCGATCAGTCATCCCGAGATCGCGACCACCCTGATTGGAACAGCCAGTTCGGAAAACATTCGGAAAAATGTTCGTTTCGCGGAAGAGCCGATCGATTTCGAACTGATGGCCCGTGTATTGGAAATCCTGCGACCGATCCACAATCACAATTTCACCCGCGGCCGCCCGGAAAACCGGGATCCCATCGTGGCCTAAACCTTGATCCGTTTTTAACCGCGAACGGAATTAGAACGGATCGCTCTCCTCGCTATCCGCTACGCGCTCCTCGCTCCTTCTTCCAGATGCTCCAGATCACTCTCGAACAGCCCGGCAAACTCAGCAGCAGCGAAGCGCCTCAGCCCAAACCCGCCCGAGGCGAGGCGCTGGTGCGCGTGCATCGCATCGGTGTATGCGGCACAGACCTACACGCGTTTGCGGGCAAGCAGCCGTTTTTCAGTTACCCTCGCGTTTTGGGTCACGAGCTGGGAGTCGAGGTGATTGATCCCGGCGACGAACCGCACGGCCTAAAAGCGGGCGATCGCTGTTCGGTCGAGCCCTACCTCAACTGCGGCCGATGCATCGCTTGCCGCCGCGGAAAGCCCAATTGCTGTGCCGAGCTCAAGGTGATGGGTGTGCACGTCGACGGCGGGATGCGACCGTATTTTACCCTCCCCGCGCGCAAGCTTCACCCATCGGCCAAATTGGATTTTGAGCAGCTCGCCCTGGTGGAGACCCTCGGGATCGGGGCCCACGCGGTGGAACGGGCCGAGGTGAAAGCGGACGACGTCGTGCTCGTGATCGGAGCGGGGCCGATCGGACTGAGCGTGATTCAATTCGTCCAAGTTTCCGGTGCCACCTTGATCGTCGCCGATATCAGCGAAACCCGTCTCGCTTTCTGTCGAGAGAAACTGGGAGTGAAGCACACCCTCGCCGCGAGCGGCGAGGTGGCGACGCAGATTCGCGCACTCACGGGCGGCGATCTTCCCACCGTGGTGATCGATGCCACCGGAAATCCCAAATCGATGGCCAGCGCCTTCGACCTCCCCGCTCACGGCGGCCGGCTCGTTTTTGTCGGATTGTTTCAGGGCGAGCTGACCTTCAACGATCCCAATTTCCATCGTCGCGAACTCACGGTTTTTGCCAGCCGCAATTCCTTGCCTAATACCTTTCGCGACATCATCCGCTGGGTCGAAGAAGGGAAAATCGACACGAAGCCGTGGATCACGCACCGCTTGAGTCTAGAGTCCGTGCCCGAGATTTTTCCGCGCGAGATTGCGGGAAATCCGACGGTGTTGAAGGCCATGATCAGCGTCTGATTTTTCGCTCACCGCACCCACGAACGACCCGGAAGTAACAGGCGAGACCGACATCTTCTCCTCTTTTCTGATTCTTCCGTGTGTTCCGCCGGCAACTACAAATCCTTCCCTTTCTTCGGCTGGTCATCTGGTTGAACTTCTGCCCAGGTAGCCAGTCCGACTTTCTCTAAAACCTCCCCACAACCCTGATGAAAAAGCTCCTCTCCTATTGTTTGGCGGCCAGCTTCACTCTGTCCGCCTTTGCCGCCGATAAACTCGAAATCGCCGTTATCCCCAAAGGCACCACCCACAGCTTCTGGAAGTCGATCGAAGCAGGGGCGCGCAAGGCCGGGGAAGAAGAAGGAGTCCAGATCACGTGGCGCGGACCGCTGAAGGAAGACGACCGCGCTCAGCAGATCGGACTCGTTCAACAATTTGTCGGCTCCAAGGTCAGTGCGATCGTCCTCGCACCCCTCGACGGTTCGGCGCTGGTCAGCCCGGTGCGCGCTGCGGCCCAGGCCAACATTCCCGTCGTGATCATCGACTCCGGAATCAAAGCCGAGCTGGGCAAGGACTACGTCAGCTTCGTGGCCACGGATAACCGCAAGGGCGGAGAGCTGGCAGGAGAAGAGCTGGCGCGAATTCTCGAAGGCAAAGGCAAGGTCGTGTTGCTCCGCTACTCCGAGGGCTCGGAGAGCACGAACGAGCGCGAAGAAGGTTTTCTGTCGGTGATGAAGAAGAACCCCGGTATCGAAATGACGGTGACAAACCGCTACGCCGGCGCGACGATCAGCCAAGCCCAGGACAGCGCGATGAACTTGATCGACAAGATCCGTGAGGCAGACGCGGTCTTCTGTCCGAATGAATCCAGCGCCGTCGGCATGCTCTTCGCCCTTCGCCAAAACGGCCTGGCCGGAAAAAAGAAGTTCGTTGGTTTCGACGCCTCGCCCACCCTCCTTCAGGCGCTGAAGAAAGGCGATATCCAGGCTCTCGTCGCCCAAAATCCCCAGCAGATGGGCTACATGGGAGTGAAGACCGCGGTGGCCGCCCTCCGTAAGCAGAAGGTGGATACGCGCATCGACACCGGCTGCGTCCTGGTCACGAAAGAGAACATGGACAAACCGGAAATCAAGACGGTGCTCGGCAATAACACCTAGCGCCTGCGGCGCAATGACCAGTGAGCAGTGACCAATGCCGAGCCGCAGAACCGGAAATCCGAATGACGAAACCCGAATGACGAATGACCACCCCCAGCCTACCAAGAGCCGGTATTACCAACTGCCAACTTCCAACTGCTAACTGCTCCTAAGTCGTCGAATCGTAGTAAAAACCCAACTACAGCCGTGCCCCCGCCGAGCGCAAAATCAGCCCCTGCCTACCTTGAAATGCAGGGCGTGCAAAAACGCTTCGGGGCCACGGTCGCGCTGGGCGGGGTGAGTTTGTCCGCGCGTTCCGGCGAAGTCCTTGCGCTGGTCGGGGAAAACGGGGCCGGCAAAAGCACGTTGATGAAAGTGCTCGCCGGCGTTCATCGGCCAGACGGTGGACGCATGCTGCTCGACGGAAAACCGTTCGAGCCGCAGTCGCCGCTCCAGGCCCGCCGCTCTGGGATCGCAATGATTTACCAGGAACTGGCCCTGGCGCAGCACTTGTCCGTCGCGGAAAACATCGTGCTCGGGGTGGAACCGGGACCAGGTCCCCTGATGAATTGGAAAGAGACGTTTCGGTTGGCCCGAAAAGCTCTCGAAACCGTCGGGCTCTCGCACGTCGATCCGCGCACGACGATCAGCCGGCTTTCGACCGCCGAGCAGCAATTGATCGAAATCGGGCGCGCGGTGGTGGTGGGGTGTCGGGTGCTGGTGCTGGACGAACCGACTTCGAGTCTGACCGAGACCGACATTCAACGACTCTTCGCTCTGGTCGCTGATCTGAAAAAGCAGGGCCACGCGATCATCTACATTTCGCATTTTTTGGAAGAGGTTCGGGCCCTCGGAGACCGCATCACGATCTTGCGCGATGGGCGCAGCGTCGGAGATGGCAGCGTCTCAGACTACACCGACGATCAAATTGTCGCATTGATGGTGGGCCGGGACGTGAGTGAATTGTATCCACGTTCTCAACGCACCGCCGGCGAAGTGGTGCTCGAGGTCGCGAATGCCTCCGGCTTGAGCAAACCCACCCAAGGTTCGGTTCAGCTGCGCCGCGGTGAGGTCATCGGCATCGCCGGTTTGGTCGGCGCGGGACGAACGGAATTCCTCCGCTTGATTTTTGGGTTGGACAAAGTGAAAGCCGGCACGATCCGAATCGGCACGAATCTCGGCGCCGACGCGCCCGATCGCCGCTGGAAGCAGGGCGTCGGTTTCGTCAGTGAAGACCGCAAGCAGGAAGGTTTGGCCCTGGACCTCAGTATCGCGGAAAATACGACCATCACGAAACTCTCCTGGCTGGTTCGCCCGGCTCAACAGGCCCACGACACGCAAAAATGGATCGAGCGGCTTCAGGTGAAATGCCAGGGGCCCGCCCAATCCGTCGGAGCGCTTTCAGGAGGCAATCAACAAAAAATCGCGATTGCTCGGTTGCTTCACCACGAGGTCGATCTGCTCCTCCTCGACGAACCGACACGCGGCATCGATATCGGCGCGAAGGCCATCATCTACAAAGTCATCGACGAACTTGCCTGTTCAGGAAAAGCCGTGCTGGTCGTGAGCAGTTATTTGCCCGAATTACTCGGGATCTGCGATCGGGTCGCGGTGATGTGTCGCGGCGTATTGGGTCCGGCACGACCGGTGAGTGAAATCGACGCCCACTCCATCATGCTCGAAGCCACCGGCCGGGGCGGCAGCGGAGACGCGGCTGCGTGAAGACTCAGAGCGAACCCGAGAACGAGTAAGAGAATGAGAACAAAGTAAGAGAAAGATCGATACATCCTCCCCCTCTGCGGCAACGCCGCCGCACTCGCACCTTCACCCTTTCTCACCTTCATACCTTCGCACTTTTAAGAATGCCCGCCTCTCCCGCATCTTCTGCTCCCTCCGCTGAATCGGCCTACGGCGCTCCGGTTCGACGCTGGCTGATGAAAGCCGGTCCCCTGTTCGCGCTGATTGCGGTTTATGTTTTGTTCTCCGCCCTTCGCTACGACCGATTCGTGACCTGGAGCAATTCCGCGATCATGCTCCAGCAGACCGCGGTGATCGGGGTGGGCGCCATCGGCATGACCATGATCATCATTTCCGGAGGCGTGGACCTTTCCTTCGGCTCGATCATCGCCACGAGTTCGGTCGTGGTCGCCTTGCTCTGCCAACACGGCTGGCCTCCCCTTGCGGCCGCCTTCGGCGGCATCGCGCTGGGAGCGCTGGCCGGATTGGTGACAGGAACCTTCATCACGCGACTCAAGCTCATGCCTTTTATCGTGACCTTGGGGATGATGGAAATTTTGCGGGGCGCGGGCATCAATGTCGCCCACGAACAGCCGATCTATCCCGACGAAACTTGGCTGAACCGCTTGATGCAGCTCCAACCGAACAATCTACCTCTCGGCGTGTGGATGATGTTCGGATTCGCCGCCCTGATGGGCTGGGTGTTGAACTACACGAAATTCGGCCGTCACATCTTTGCCATCGGCTCAAGCGAGGCGACGGCCCGGCTCTGCGGTATCCATGTCGAGAATACCAAAGTGTTGATCTACGTCCTCGGTTCCGCCTTCGCCGGTCTTTCCGGAGTGCTCCAGTTTTCTTACCTCACCGGAGGGGACCCGACCACCGCGGTGGGCTTGGAGCTCAACATCATCGCCGCCGTGGTGATCGGTGGCGCGAGCCTCTCTGGCGGGGTCGGAACGATCGCGGGCACGCTGATGGGCGCGTTGATCATGACGATCGTCAACAACGGCTGCACCAAGATCGATATGCCGAACTCGACCCAGCGTATCATCACCGGCTCGATCATCATCGCGGCCGCCGCACTCGACCAGTTTCGCCGAAAGGCGCGGTGACAGGCCTCGACCCGCGCACCCGCGGCCTCGGCGACTGAACGTGGACGAAGCAAACGGCCCAAAACGCGCGCATTCACACTCGACGGAGCTCCGCCGGCTTACAAAGTGGCGCGAATGCCTGGCCCTGTCCGCACGACGTCGCTCTCTGTATTCGTTTTGATCTGCGCCACCCTGCTCGCCCTGGCGGGATGCAGCTCTAGTCCCTCGGCCGCTGAAACCAGCCCGCGCGCCACGCCCCGCGCCCCACGCGCACCCGCTGAGTCTCCCACCCGTCCGACCAAACTCGTCGCGGCCGCGCCGACGAAGCCGAGCGCCTCAGCGGCAGTGGGTGCGCCCTCTCGACCAGACGGACAGGTGCTGCTGGGTATCGACGTTCTGGTGACGGAGAATTTCGCTCCGATCGCGGGAAAGCGGGTTGGGCTTTTCACTCATCCCGCGGGGGTGAATCGCTTCGGCATCCCCACGGTCGAGATCTTGCGCCGCGCGGCCAATCTCAAGCTCGTTTCCCTCTTTGGGCCCGAACATGGCATCCATGGAGACCGGCCGGCGGGAGAAAATGTCCCGGACATCGTCGATCCACGCACTGGGCTCCCGGCGTATTCACTTTATGGTAAGGTGAAGAAACCGACCCGCGCCCAACTCAAGGACATCGACGTATTGGTGATCGATCTTCAGGACATCGGCGTTCGCTCCTACACCTATGCGACCTGGATGCGTTACGCGATGGAGGCCTGTTTCGACGCCGGGGTGGAAGTGGTGGTGCTGGATCGCCCCAATCCCCTCGGCGGACTGAAGGTCGATGGCCCGCCCCTCGATCGTGAGTTGATGAGTGACGTCGGCGGATTTCGTGTTCCCTACGTTCACGGCCTGACCATCGGTGAACTCGCCCGCATGGCCGCGAATTCACCCGGGATCCTCAATATCCCTGAAAACGTCCGGCTCCGCGGAAAACTCACCGTCATCCCCATGCGCGGTTGGCATCGTTCGATGCGTTGGCCCGAAACCGGGCTGACCTACGTGCCCACCTCTCCCTACGTTCCGGACTTCGCCGCCTGTGTCGGTTACGCCATGACCGGCCTGGGCTGCCAAATCGGCGGCTTCACTCACGGCATAGGGACCCAGTATCCATTTCGTGGACTCTTCTACACCGGCAAAGCAGTCGATGCTATCCAACGCGAACTCGAGGCGCTCAGATTGCCCGGGCTCTCGTTTCGAAAAGTTTCCGCGCAAAAACCCAACGGTCAGGCCGCGATCGGCGTTTATGTGGAAGTGACCGACTGGGACGACTGGCGGCCGACGGAGTTGAGTTTTTATTTGATGCGGCTGACCTGTAAATTCAGCGGGACCAATCCCTTTGCCCGCGCCACCCCGGCAGAAACCCGCAGTTTTAATATTCACACCGGGTCAATGGAGCTTTGGAATGCGCTGCGACGCGACGGGGCGAAAGTGAATATCGAAGGCTTCCTGGCTGAATGGCGGCAGTGGGACACGGCCTTTCAACAGCTCTCGCGCAAGTTCTGGCTCTACGACTAAGGCTCCAAAAGAGGTAACAACCTCAGGCGGATTCAAGTTTTTCACGGCCAGCGCAAAGCGCCGTATCTTCGGCGTTGAACGACAGGTTTTCACAATTCGCACGATAGTTTTTAAGCCGTTTCTCGACCCAGAGGTGCCGGCCACTCGTCCGACGATATTCTGACGGGTTTTCCGCGCGATCGGTGTTATGATGCTTCCGGTGCAGCTACGCCGGAACCTCCTCCTCTCGTTCCCATGAAACCCGCTCGTGATCCCCTCGACCCGCTGCTCGACCGTTGGCGTTCCGAGATTCCTCCCGCATCGGCCAGCGCCGACTTGCCGCGGGAAGTCTGGCGGCGCATCGCCGACGCGGAAGTCAGCGCGCTCGAACCCGGCCTGATCGCGCGGATTGAATCCGTCTTCCAGCGGCCTTCCTTTGCCTTTGCGTTCATCGCGGCTTGTACGCTATTCGGCCTCTTCCTGGCCGAGATCCGAGTCTCGCGGCAGCAGGCCCAGCGCAACCTTCAGCTGGCCCAGGCCTACGTGCAACTGATCGATCCGCTCCTGCAGGAAACCTCCACCGCGGACACCCGCACCCCCTGACGGAGGCATCCATGAAACGAATACTGCTCGTGGTTTTATTTGGACTGCTCTGCGGCACCGCCGGGCACTTCGCCTGCCTCTACGTGCAACAACCGCACCTGAGTAATGACAATTTGGATGCGCAACTTTCCTGGATCAAAACCGACCTCCAGCTTACGCCGGCGCAGTACGCTCGGATCAAGGCCATTCACGAGCAATCGAGCCCACACCTCCTAAAACTGGCCTCGCGCGTGGCGCGGATGCGGGAAGAATTCTCCGCCTTTGAGCGCCAGCGAAAAACCGCGGGAGAAATCGATTTCCTGGAATTTGCCCGTTTTATCGAGGAACGACGGCGGATCGATAGCGATTGCCTGCTCTCGAGCCGGCAAATTGTGGATGCGTCGGCAGAGGTGCTCACCGCCGACCAACGGCAACGCTATTTTACGCTCGTCCCGCCTGCCCTGCGGCCCGCCCCGCCTCGTATCCCCAATTAAGCGACACGCGCACCCAGCTGTGTCCGATCCTTCTTCACCCAGCGATCAGGAACTCTTTCTCTCCCTCCAAAAGGGAGACGACACCGCGCTGAACCGCCTGATCGAGCGGTGGGAGCGTCCCCTCGTGGCCTTCGCCTGGCGCTACATGCACAATGCGGCGGACGCGCGCGACTTGGTCGCCGAGACGTTTGTTCGACTCTATCAACAGCGAGAACGGCTGCGGCCCGACACAAAACTGTCCGCCTGGCTCTTCACCGCTCTGACCAATCTTTGCCACAACCAGCACCGCTGGCGGCGTCGGCATCCGACGGTCAGTTTCGATTTGCCGACTGAGAGCGGGACCAATCTCGAAGAAGTGCTGGCCTCCGACTCACCCCGGCCCGGTCGGGCGATGGAGCGGGACGAAGCTTTGGCGCAGCTGGTTCGAGCGATCGATCAATTGCCGCACGAACTCAAGACCACCGTATTGCTTCACCACTACGAGGGACTTTCGTATCGGGAAATTGGCGACATCACCGCCTGTTCCGAACGAGGAGTCGAGACCCGGCTCTACCGTGCTCGCCAACGCCTGCGGGAGCAGCTGGCCTCCTTTTTACGCGAGACGGCCGCGCCCTAGAGCGCGGCCGCTTTTCTCCCTGGTGGACCCGGAGCCACCAACCTCGCCCCGCGGGGGGCAATGGTCGGCTCAGGGCTGAAAATGAAAGGTTTGTTGCACCCGCACCAACACGCGCCGGCCCTGTCGGGTGGGCGGCTCGAAACGCCATTGGCGCACCGCGGCCACCGAACTTGCCGCCAGCTCCGGGTCGTCGCCTTCGACCAGGCTCGGCATCCGCACCACCCCGGTTTCGTCGATGAAAAACTCCACCGTGACGTCGGCCACCCCTTGAGCCGCGGTCCGCTTGGCGAACTCCGGCTTTTTGGCTTCGAGTGGAGTGGGGATCCGATCCAGTTCTTTCAAGGTACAGGGGCGGAACACGTATCGCTCGGGAAAACGTTGAACGAGGTAGTTCTCCACCGCGTCAACCGCCGCCACCGAGACCACGGTTCCGTGGGTTTCAAAGTTGAACTTCACCTCGCGTTGAACCGAGACCGGTTCTCCGTGCCAGCGCGGCGCATCGAACTCCCATTGTTTCAATGCCGCGATAACCGCATCGGCCAGGCCGGGGTGGGTGTATCCAACGATCAACCACTCGCTCAACTTGCCGGTGGAATCGACGGCGATGACCACGCGCACTTCGCCCTCCTGGATTCCCACTTCGGACAATTTATGGGGCATGATCGGGTCGACCGTCTTTTTGATCGTGAGGGTCGGGCGATCCCCCTCGAGGTGGGGGGCCGGATTCGCCGCCTGGGCTAGGGTCAGCGGGAGTAAGGCAAGGAGGGAAAGAGCGGGAGATTTCATGGGGCAAAAGGGCTTTGCTTAATACAACACCACCCCTGCCCGGCTCCCTTCAATTCTTCGCCCGCAGCTTACACCATTTTTGGAACTTGCGACCGACTGACGGAAGGGCGAGAGCATAACTCGTGTTGGGAAGGTAAACTCCACCTGATTATGCCTAGACCCGTTACCCTATTCACCGGCCAGTGGGCCGACCTGCCGCTCGAGCAACTCGCGCCGCTGGTCAAAAAAATGGGCTACGACGGCGTCGAGCTCGCCTGCTGGGGCGATCACTTCGATGTCGATCAAGCGGCCACGTCGAAAAAATACCTCACGGCCAAGTGGCAGCTGTTGGCCGACCACAGCCTTACCTGCCACGCGATCTCAAATCACCTCGTGGGCCAAGCGGTCTGCGATTTGATCGATGAACGGCACATGAGCATTTTGCCGCCGGACGTCTGGGGCAACGGGGAGCCAGAAGGAGTCCGGAAACGCGCCGCGAAAAAGATGATGGTCACGGCCAAGGCTGCCCGCGCCTTTTTCGATGCGCGGCCCGGCAAGTCCCCGCCGGACCGGGCGCCCGCGGTGGTGAACGGTTTCACCGGCTCGTCCATCTGGCACTCGCTCTACGCTTTTCCTCCCACTTCGCAGGTGTATTGGAATGCTGGTTACACCGATTTCGCAAAACGCTTCGGCCCGATTCTCGAGGCTTTCGAGCGGCACAATGTGAATTTTGCCTTGGAGGTTCATCCGACCGAGATCGCATTTGATATCGCCTCGGCCCAACGAGCGCTCGAAGCGGTCAAGCACCACCCCCGTTTCGGTTTCAACTACGACCCCTCGCACCTCGGGTATCAAGGAGTGGACTACGTGAAATTTATCCGCGTATTCGCCGACAGGATATTCCATGCCCACCTGAAAGACGTGTGGTGGGGCCATGGCGACGGCACGGTCGGCGTATTTGGCGGACATGTCAGTTTCGGCGAGGCACGCCGCTACTGGGATTTCCGCTCCCTTGGGCACGGCGACATTCATTTCGAGGACGTGATCGTGGCGTTGAACGATATCGGTTATGCTGGTCCCTTGTCCGTCGAATGGGAAGATAGCCGGATGGACCGAGTCCACGGCGGAACGGAAGCCGCCGCCTTTGTCCGCAAACTCGATTTCGCCCCCAGCCAAGTGGCATTCGATGCGGCCTTCGACAAAAATAAATTGTGAGGGCGCTTCGGCCACAACCGCCTGTATTGGATTTTCACTTACTCGTTACCCTTACTCACACCTCGCCTCTTTATCTGTGATGAATCGCAAACTACGTTTCGGGATGATTGGCGGCGGACGCGGAGCTTTCATTGGAGCCGTGCACCGGATCGCCGCGGCGATGGACGGAAAAGCCGAGTTGGTCGCGGGAGCGTTTTCCTCCGACCCGAAACGATCAAAGGCTTCGGGCGAAGATTTGTTCCTCGCGCCTGAGCGCGTATACGGGAGCTATCTGGAAATGGCCGACGCTGAAGCGAAGCGGCCGGTCTCGGAGCGATTGGATTTTGTGGTCATCGTGACGCCGAATCACGAGCACTTCGGACCGGCCCAGCGGTTTCTCGAAAAGGGTTTCAACGTGGTTTGCGACAAACCAGTCACGTTCAACCTCGCCGAGGCGAAAAAACTCCGTGCCCTGGTGCGCAAGACCGGAAAAGTGTTTGTCCTGACCCACAACTACACCGGAAACACGATGGTGAAGGAGGCCCGCGAATGGGTCCGCCGTGGGGATTTGGGCGAACTGAGGAAAGTCGTGGTGGAATACCCTCAAGGCTGGCTCTCGACCCAGATCGAGTTGTCCGGCCAGAAACAAGCAGCCTGGCGCACCGATCCGAAACGCAGTGGGGCAGCCGGTTGTATAGGAGATATCGGTACACACGCGGAAAATCTAGTGCGCTACGTCACCGGGCTGGAGATCGCCGAGCTCTGCGCGGACCTGACGACTTTCGTGAAAGGCCGCAAGCTGGACGACGACGGTAACATCCTCGTTCGCTACCACGGCGGGGCGAAGGGCATTCTTCACGCGTCGCAAATCTCGGTGGGCGACGAGAATAACCTCAATTTTCGCCTCTATGGGACGAAGGCTTCGCTCGAGTGGTATCAGGAGCACCCCAACGAGCTGATCGCGAAATTTCCGGACCGGCCTCAGCAGATCTTACGACGGGGCAACGGCTATCTCTCCGAGACGGCAAAAAGATTTACCCGCATTCCGCCTGGGCACCCCGAAGGTTACCTTGAAGCTTTCGGCAACATTTATCTCGAAGCCTTCCGCGCCATCTCCGCTGAAGTAGCAGGAAAGCCATTACCCCAAGACCTAGATTTTCCGACGATCGACGACGGAGTCCAAGGCATGCTCTTTATCGAAACGACGGTGAAGAGCGCCAAAGCGGGCGCGCGCTGGGTGAAGTTCCCGAAGGCCTAGGGGAACCTACACTTCTAATTTCGCCGCGAGGACGGCGGTCCGCCTAGGCTGCCTGGCATCCGAATTGGATTTCGATCACGAGGCCCATCCCCTCCTTCGGCGCCCAAGGTCAATTTCAGATCCAGGCGAATACGGTGGTCTGCCTACCATCGAGCCAGCGAGGCGCCAGCTACTTGGCTTCCGCGGAGAGATGTCCATCCGCAAACTCGAGGGACACGGTCTGACCGCTTTTCACGTCTGAACGACGCTGCAACGGAACTCCGTCCTCGCCCCGCACAATCGCGAAGCCGCGATTCAACACCGACTGAGGACTGGCGGACTGCAACCGTTTCCAAAGGGAGAGCAGACGATGCGATTCCATCTGGATCCGAAACTCGGGAGAGCGCTGAGCCAGGCGCGACGAAAGGCGTTGCAGCCGGTCGCGCTGCCGCTGAGTCGTGCCTTGAACGGCGGATACAAGGCGATTGGACAAATCGTCGAGGCGCAGATTGCCTCGCTCAACGTAAGCCGCGGGCGAGAGCAGCCTCAGCCGGCTCGCTGCGTGGGCGAATTGCTCGCGTTTTGTTTCCACCTCCAGTTCGACCAGCCGGTCTAGCGCGCCACGCGCTCGGTCCACTCGCTCCATTTGCGCGACAAAGGTGCTGGAGATCAGCTCGGCCGCAGCACTGGGCGTCTCCGCGCGGAGGGCCGCGGCAAAGTCGCAAAGGGTGAAATCGATTTCATGGCCGACCGCGGAAATAATGGGTATTCGTGAAATCGCTACAGCCCGCACCAGAATTTCTTCGTTGAAAGCCCATAGATCTTCCAAACTTCCTCCGCCTCGGCCAATCACCAGCAAATCGAAGATCGCAAGCTCCTCGGCCGTGCGCAGCATGGCTGCCATCTCTGCAGCCGCGCCCTCGCCTTGAACCTTGGTGGGAAGGATGACGACTCGTCCGCGCCAGCCCCGACGCGTCATAATACGAAGAAAATCCTGAACGGCCGCTCCGGTTGGAGAAGTGATGAACCCAATCGTCCGCGGCATCGGTGGGATGGCGGGCTTCCCTTGCGAATCGAACAAACCTTCTTCGGCCAAGCGCCGCTTCAGCGCTTCGAACTCGCGCTGGAGACGGCCCAGACCGTCTTCGACCGCCACCCGCACAATCAATTGATACTGGCCGCGCGCTTCGTAGAGACTGATCTCGCCATAGACCACGACCTGCAAGCCATCTCTCAACGCCACAGTTTGCCGCGCGGCGTCCCCTCGAAAAAGCACCGCGCTGACCTGAGCCCCCGCGTCTTTGAGAGAAAAGTAGATGTGCCCGCTCGCCTGTTGCCGCAGGTTGGAAATTTCGCCGCGGACCCAGCCGGGCCGAATGCCCGTCTCCAATAATTCCTTAACTTGCCGAGTGAACTCGGTGACGCTGAGCGGCTGGTCGTCCGCCAAGTCGGATAGGCGAGTGGAAAGAGCGCTCACGCCGCTTGCAGTTTTTTCCGCGTGTATCGCCGACGCACCCACTGGACCAAAATAGAAAGCGCCACAATCAAGCTGAAGGCGACGAATGCCACTTTGCCCTTACCGTTGACCAACGAATCTCCGAAAAGAATGACCGCAATCGCCTGGGGAATGGTGATGAGGCACGAGACGATCATGTAGACGCGGAGCGGCACCTCCGCCAATCCCAGCAAATAGCTTTGCAGAAAAAAAGGAGGGCCGGGAGTGACCCGGACCAAAATCGCCAAGCTGAGCCGATCTTCCGGTGCGACTTGAGGAAGTTGGTAACCGAGCCGCCGGATTAAACTCTCCAAAGTCGGTCGAAAGGCGTAACGAGCCAGCCAATACGTCAGGACCAAATTGAAAGCGATACTGGCCGTCACGAGCATGATCACAACCGGCATCCCCAATTGAGGGACAAACACGGGACCGGCGGACAAGGTGAAAGCCAACAATGGAAACCCAAACGAAGGCAAAATCGCCATCGCGGTGAAGAAAGCCCAGGGCCCCACGCTGCGGATCCAAGCCAATGTTTGGTCGAGCAGAACCCGAAAATTCACTCCCCGAAGCAGCAAAAGAGCGATCGCTCCCCCCAGCACACCGACAATGGCAAGCTTGAGCAGCAGTCCTTTCTTACGCGAGGGAGACACGGGAGCAGTCATGCCCCACGATGTTGACCTATTCCTTACACCGTCAAGCGCTGTAACCGCTTGATCCTGGGCGACGGCACGTCTCTCATAAGATCCAGATATATGCCTGTTTCCACCGCCTTTCTGATTTTGTCGACGGAGGTAAGTTCTTGAAAAAAACCTGCATGGCTAACGTCAGGGCCCCCCATTTAAGCCGGACGCCCGAAGGGTGGGACGAGCGTCAGTCGGGCTGAACCAACATGGCCCGTGATTCCAGTAACCGTTTACGGGATACGCATGTGCCCATCTTTTTACTGGTGGGCGATACCGCGGCAACGATCGGCGGCCTTTGCCTTGCATTCTGGATTCGGTATGCGTCTCCAATCAATCGTCTCGGTATCGAAGTTCCGGATGCAGATTTTCGCGCCTACCTGCCGCTGCTTCTATTAGGTGCGACGCTGCTCATTGGCACGTTTGCGAACTTAGGATTATACGACAGCCGGATGGCGCTTCGGCGGTATCAGAATTTTAATCTCATCCTGAAAGGCGCCGCATTTTGGTTTGTGGCCTATCTTGGCGTTTCCTTGGTCCTCAAATTCACTCCGCCGATTTCGCGCCTTTTCGTGGTGGTCGGGTTTTTCTGCGTCGTAGGCATCCTCTATCTTTGGCGGGACCTCGTCTACGTTATATTAACCTCTGACTCCCTTCGCCCGCAGTTACAACGCCGCGCCGCCCTGCTCGGCTGGAATGCCAATGCGAGTACACTGCTGGCAGAGATATCGCGCGATCCGGCTCATCCCTTGCGCGTATCCGGAATCATCACACTCCCTGGGGATGCGATTCCACAAGGAGAATGCCACTTTGGCACCGTCGCAGAGCTCGATCAAATCCTCCGCCGCGAACCGCTGGACATGCTGATCGCCACCCGAGTCGACCTTCGCCGGATGGAACTACAGCAGGTGGTGGAAACCTGTGAGCGTTCCTACGTGGAATGGAAAATCGTGCCAGCCGCATTCGACATTTTTCTCAGCAGCCTGCGCCTCCAAACCATCGGCCGCACTCCGGTACTCGGGATCGAGGAGTTGCGCATCACGAAGCTTTTCAGCCGTGCGGCCAAGCGAGCGATGGATATCGTTGGAGCCATCGTGGGTTTGATCCTTTCCGCACCGCTAGTCGCCCTCATCGCCTTCCTCATAAAGCGCGAGTCGCCCGAAGGCCCGGTATTCTTTAAACAACTACGAGTCGGCGCCAGCCATCGCCCGTTCACGCTCTATAAACTGCGCAGCATGTTGCCCGATGCGGGCCAGAGCGACGATCGCAACCAGAGCACGGTGCGCGGCGACCCGCGCTTGTTGAAGATCGGCACCTCCCTCCGTCAGTGGAATCTCGACGAGCTTCCGCAATTTTGGAACGTGTTAAAGGGCGACATGAGTTTGGTCGGACCGCGCCCCGAGCGCCCCTACCACGTCGATCAACTCTCCGCATCTATCCCTCATTACCTACCCCGCCACCTCGTAAGGCCCGGCATGACTGGCTGGGCCCAAGTCAACGGCTTGCGCGGCGAAGGATCGATCGAGCGACGGATTCAATATGATATTTATTATATTGAGAACTGGTCGCTCTGGTTGGATGTGCAGGTGCTTTTACTGACGCTCGTGCGTTGGAAAAACTCGGCTGAATAGTCATGGACCTTGATCGAATATCACGCTTGGTGAGAAACACTCTGGGTTTTGGAGCGCTGGCCGCTTTGTCTATTCTAGGTGTTATGAACAACAGCGCCACGAGACTACACACCTGGCCTTGGGCATTCTATATTCATATAGTATTACTTGTTCCTTTCCTGCTCTTGGGTCTTCGACTGATCTCTGCCCCCTCTCCTCGAATTCGAGGAGCAAAATCCACTTTGGCCCTAGCAGGCATCATTGGGCTGAACGTGCTGCTCGCGCGCCATCCCGCCTTTAGCTTCGAGGTAGCACTACTGCTCTGGAGCGGCTTATGCTGGACCGTATGGGTGGCGCTCGAGGCAGCAGACTGGTTTAAGCCGGGAAGCCAAATCACCGTTTCTGCCTTACCAGCTTTCCTCCGACGAGCGGGCCCCTTATTATGTTTACCACTTATCGCTGCTGTCTTTTGGGAAGTCGTTGAGCTTTGGACACCACTGCAGAGCAGCCATGGAATATGGGAAATGATAGTATTAGCTTCGCGTTATAGAAACCCCCATCCATTCGGACACTGGAACTATACCGGCGGGTACGCTTTGCTGGTCCTACCTTGGCTAGCGGTGCTTGCTGCACTAGAGTGTGGCTGGCGGCGAGGTTTCTACGTCGTGCTACTTGCCCTTGGTATCGTGGTGTTATTCTGGACACTGAGCCGCGGGGCGGTCCTGGGGCTAGCGACAATGGTTGTGGCTGCAGTCATGGGCTATGTATTTCAAAAGAAACTACAAAGAAAACAAATCGTTATCCTCCTTCTGACTGGGATTACGATTTCGGGGTGCCTGATTGCCTCAAATGCCCGGTTGAGAGCAATGGTTTTCGATCCAAAGACTGCTTTTAATCCAAGCGAGGGAGATGTGCAGCGATTGGGCATGCTCCAAGCTGGCCTACTACTGATCAAGCACCAGCCATGGTTGGGATACGGTCCTGGAATGACGCCCTTCGTATATCCCGAGGTACGTGCTCAAGTTGTGGGAGGAGTCGAGACTTCGTATCAACTGCACAATACGTTTCTACAACTTTGGGTGGACCATGGACTGGTCGGGTTATTTGCCGGAATCATGGTGGGTATCTTCGCGTTTAAAGGAGGATGGACATACCTGCGCAATCCAACGGCGGTCCCTGCGAGCCTTCGAGCCCTCGGGCTAGCCAGTTTGTATTCACTCGCGGGTTACACGGTGATGGCCGCAACCGATTATCAGTTAAACGTGCCGTGGATCACGGGTGCGGTTGGTCTTCACCTCGGTCTACTGCTCTGCGGCACAGTGCAACGCGACCGCCCCGAGAACATCGGGCAGGTTTGCCGCGCCACTGGATATACGTTGATCGCTGGCGCATTCGGCGCACTCATCATTTTGATTCCAGATTGGCGGGCGAGACACGCGTTTTGGGAGGCATGGTGGGCGACTCCGGCAAGTGAAACGGCGCGCATCGCCGCCGACCTTGAAGAGGCGGCCGACGCAGCGCCAGGGAATCCTTTCTATCGGACATCCTTCGGTCTGGAACTTGCCACGATCGCCGGTCACGCCGCCGATCCAAAGATTGCGGCCGACGCGGCAAAGCAAGCAATTCACGCACTCGAACAATCGCTTGTGATCGATGCTTCGCAAGAGCCAGTACACGCCGCGTTGGGCTGGCTCTATCTTAACAGCAATCTGAAAACAGCCGAAGCCCACTTTGCAGCCGCTTTAAAACTTATCCCAGATCGAGACTCCCTCCATCTCGGTTTAGCCCTCGCTCGTTTATTGTCCGGAAATCACGACGGCGGAGTTCACGCGCTGGCTCTGGAATGTATGGTGGATCCAGCATTCCTTGCCGCCCCACTTTGGTCCCAGAAAGAAATGAGCGAAGCACGGCCGGAGGTGATCGTTGAACTTTTTCGTTATTATAATCGAGTATTGTCTGATTCCCGCACGCCGGACTGGCGGAAACCGGCTCTCCGTTTTTCAGCTGCGTGGAGCCACTGGTGGCTAAATGGAACCGCTCCAACAGCACAAGAGCTCGAAGGAGCGGAGCCAGCCGCCCGCGCCTTCTTTTTGTCGATTGCGAAAGCTCATGAAACGGGTTCAGCTATAGATCCTAAATATATTCCCGCCCCCATTCAAGCCCTGATAGCCGCACAACAAGTGCCGACTGAAGCGGAGGCCATTCTTCGGCACATTTTACCCACCCCTGAAGCCCCGGCGATTCTAGCCGCAGTGGGTCGAATATCTCCTTTATATCCTGGTATAAGCGACCTACTGCGCAGTTCCCCAAAAGATGGCGAGGCAATCGTTCTACAGCCCATCTCCCGCCTTCACTATAATATAATGTCTCGAAATCTCGACGGCCCAGGTTATCAGGATCTCGCTCCTCGCCAGACCTATGCTTTCTTTTATACCTTTGTTCGCCCTCTATTACCAACCAAAGGTATAGTTCCCGGGCCGTTGCTCGCAGCCCTCAATCAGGAACCTTAGTTCAGAACTAAAGCGGCTTAACCTTGCGATATCCCATCAGATTCGCGCGAAGACGCGCGAGGCGCTTCCATGCTCCAAATGCAGCCTGGTACTTAAAACGCACCCACCTCGAACCGCGAGGGTTAAAATGCTTCAAGTAAACATCCCTATTAGCATCAAAGATGGCTTGTGACATCTGCTCGAAATCCCTCGCTACGCTCAGGCCCTTTAGGTGCGTAATCGCAACCCGACCATCGTAAACGATTCGATAGCCCGCCTGGGCTACTCGGATACAAAGGTCTAGGTCATCCCCATACATAAAAAACTTTTCGTCAAAGAGCCCAACTTCCTCCAGAACCTCGCGACGCGTCATCATAAAAGCCCCATTGATCGCCCCCACCGAATACGTGCCGTCGGCGGAAAGATGGGTGAGATTATAGCCGTTAAAACAAGCAACTTTTGGGAAAAGACGTGAAAGCCCGACCGCCCGACAGAACCCGTCCCAAATCGTAGGAATAGATCGCCTACACGCTAGATCCATTGAACCGTCCGCCAACTCGAGTTTAGGCGAGATGAGTCCTATGTCTGGCTCGCTTATTATTCGACGTGCACACCATTCCAGGGCTTTAGCGCTGCAAATTGTATCTGGATTGAGAAAGAGGACCACTTCGCCACTCGAACGCCTGAATCCCAGGTTATTCGCCTTACCAAAACCGAGATTCTGTGGCGGTTCGATATATTTAACATACGGGTATCGAGAGGATACTATTGATCCAGTCGTATCGGAGGAAGAGTTATTGACGACAACGACCTCACATCGGACTCCGGCGATATCAAGCGGAATAGAAGATAAGCAGTTTTGGATTTCAACTTCCGACCTATAAGCAACAATTATTATAGAAAGGATCATATACGTCCGGGGATAACAGGACCAAACCTCGCTTTAAGCCCGTCATACGTCCCGACAATGGTTGCCCTGATTTTTTCCATCTTTCGGTCCTCAAACAACACCACACGCAAAAAGTTATATATGCAATAGCTAAGATCAAAAAGGGCCCAATGCGGTACACTTAAGGCATGCTTTTTCCAAACGAAAACGCGATTTCTAGCGATATAATAATGACGCAACGCCGAATGAAAAGTTGGCCTAAACTCATGCCCCATAATTATCTTGCTCCGTCGCGCACCCAATTCGTGGTTAAGAACGGCTGCGTGCGAAACAACAATATCCCTTCCTGCTCTTCTCACCCTTAAACAGTAGTCGACATCTATATAGTCGATAAACAAGCATACCTCAAAGCCACCGAGCTCTCGCCAAAGACGCAGTTCTGTAAGAGCTCCCGAAGTAATCGCGACCGTGATGCCAGGGATATCCACACCGGAACAGAACACTCTTTCGAACAAAAATGGCGACCACCGTGCTTTTCTCGTCCAAGCATAGTTTCCTTCGTTTACTGCCGCCTCCTTGATTCGCGGCGCCACGATTCCGGCTTCAGGGTACCTGAGATGAGCCTTCCAAAGCTCCACCCCAAAACCCGGCTCCGGCGTGCTATCTTGATCGAAAGTAATCGCCCAGTTATAGCCTAAATCCAATGCTCTATTTATCCCTGCGTTCAACGCGGACGCTAATCCTACATTGCTAGGAAATCGGATAAGTTCCACACCAACCACCGCATCAATGTCCGAGAGCACCTCCTCTTCCGAGCCATTATCCACCACAATCACCCTACCACATTCTTGAACTAACTTTATAATATTATTAACCACAAACGCCACTGCTCGATAGGTGACCACTATCGCACAATACGGAAGCGTACCTGTCGTGAGGCCATTTGGATCATAAGGAGAGACTATCATAAATTCATTAATTTCAGCCACCGCGAGATTTGGCAAAAAAAAACATATCTGTCTGTGGCAAAGAAATTTCTGGGGATCCGAGGCTAGAACCTACCATGCACCTTGACCGCTCTGGTCAAAGGCAAGAAGCCAACGCACCTAATAAAATCAAGAGTTGAAACAATTGCCGACCAGTTCTCTTTAAATCAAAAGCGTAGAACAGACTTCGATCACGGCCCACCTCAACGAAAACTTAAGAACAAATGCCTGCTGGCAGGCCTAACGCCAATTTCGGGGAATCGCATCCCTGCAAAAATAGTTTATTAATTAAAGGCAGAGACTAACAACATCAAATCAGTATAATAAGTTTTAAGATTAGCCACATATTCCACATGAGCATAGTTCCGTGCAATAACTTCAAACTGCCTTGACTGAGCTTCAACATACTCGTCAACACCTAAACTTAATAATTTATTCGGCAGAACACTGATTAACTCACTCCAACTGTCATATACAAAAGGAAGCGCACGATATTCTGATGTAAAAAAACGTTCGTTATAAACGGCACAACCAATGCTCCCGCTAAAGATTGGCTCCACGAAATAGCCGTCTAGACCCTCCCCAAAGGTCAAAGAAAATTTGGCTCTACCGATTATTGCTTTATATTCCTCAAATTTGATTCCTCTAATTTCTTTAAATTTAAAACCTGGAAGCCCGCCAAAAAGAGCTTCTAATGTCTTTTTTCGAAACGGATTTTCATCGGGAGAATATACAATCAGATTCTCCTTATCTTCAAACTTAACGAATTTGTATTTTTCTGGACTGACCCAGACCGACCAATGCCATATAGCGACCCCCAGCAATTTAGCCGTACCCTCATTGCAATAAGCCTTATGCGCGGTCGTTAAGGTAACCACTCCAAGTGATTTTATCCGCTCAATAAGCTTTCTCGACGGAATGAAATCAATGTTTTGGAGCATAACGTTAAACGAGTATTTTTTACGTTTCTGCAACTCTACAAGGTTTGATCCACATTCAATAAACTCTCCTATGCAAATTTCCGGAAGATTAATATGGACCCACGCATCGTCATCCAACACATCCAGCAAGAGATCAAAGCTCAGTACCTCTATCTGATTTTCGAATTTGGTCAGTCGATGCAAAGTCGGACCACCCGGCATTGAACACACATACACACCGGCCCGATGTATGTTGTCTAATTTCTGCGACTCCATAGCATGATTACATATGGCCATCACCCCTCCATTCACAACATCATTACCGTGAAGAAAAAAAATTATCGCTCTTTTTTTATTTATTTTAAGCGTAGTTAATCGCCGTTCTTGTTCAGCCCTAAGAGCTCGCTGCTTAAGAGACACTCTCGTTTTAATCCGGCATATCTTATTCTTGATTGGCCGCAGTAGTGATTTCATTTTTTAAAAATCGGCTCTCTCCTGGGAATGAGTCTTACGATCGTGCGTTTTGCGCCGGAACAAATGCACCCGGCCCCCAGTATTAATACAACCTTGAAAGAAAGGTGCACAAGCGCCGCCAATCGCGATGCGCTCTCAAAGGGGATAACGTAAAATATGGCCCCCACCACAGCCATGGTGCAAGCAGGCATCAAGACGTCACGGAATAACCAATTTATGTGGATTCCAGGCGCGAAGCGATGATGCACTATCGGCACCCAGACTATTAAATATAACAAATTTGCCCCTGTCCAGGCACAGGCCGCCCCGACTGTACTAAAACTAAATATGAGCCAAACTACCGCTGGGACATATAATATTACAAATAGACAAATTCCCCAGAGATGAAGACGGAGGTCGCCCTTGCTATACTGGAGGTAATACGGAAAGGCCGCTGCGACAAATATTGCGTTACCTAAGGCATAAATCGCCGCCGGAACCGACCCATAGTTCGCTAGATCAAGGTTATTGGTCCAAAGAAACAATATTTCTTTGGAAGAAAATACGAGTATAATAGCAACAGAAAAGGCCAAGCTAGAGGCCAGCCTGGTAAAAATGCGATATAGCTGCAAAAGCTCTGTTTCTTGTTTTTCTGACGACAGCTTCGCCATTCTCGGCAACAGAGCGCTACTCAATGGAATAGCAATTAATGTTACCGAACTCGCTGCAGTCATTGCCACAGAATAAAAACCAAACTCCGAAAGCGGAAGCATTCGAGACAGCAAAAGGCGGTCCAGATACGTAATTGCGATCCAAATTGTAGAGGTAAGAGCAACGGCTGTCGCAAATCTCCCAATTCTACGCAAGGACCACCAATTAATCCTATACCATCGCCTCGCTGCATCTACATCTGGAACAATGGCGTGCGCGCGTCCGGCGAGGACGCCTACCTCTAAGAGCGCAAGACCCAGCTGGTAAGAAAAAAATATGCCGGGCGTAGCCCCAAACCGCTCTAAAATCGGAAGCACGCAAACATACCGAAAGGTGTTAGATATAGCAACAAATCCATTTAGCCACACTTGATCTTCCGCTCCGGTAATCACGCTTCTGTAGGTAGCTGAACTCAGTTTTAATCCTGCAATACCGGCCATCAGCCTGACAGCTAGCGTCACTTGGTCGATATCAAGGTTTTGAATCCGCAGCCAATCCGATGCAATTTTAGGCGCCGCGACTATAACACAAGCTGCAGCTAAAATTGCTCCAGTTGTTAAAAAAACTTTCATGGCACGAACTAGGTGATTTAGCTCATCCACTGTGCTCGCCCCTCCGCGATAACATGCAATTTCCCGAACCAACGTCTGAGAGAGGCCAACATCTAATACCTGGAAAAGTATTTGAAGTATCGCAAATACCCCGACCAGTCCATAAGCTTCCTTCCCCATGCTATGCAACAACAGAGGCAAAGTAACAATACCGACAATGGAAATATAGGCCTGCCCTGCTAAATTCGCAAACACATTTGCCCTAAGAGATGGCACAATATAATAGGTTATTTTTGCACTGCATAGAGCAAGTCGCCGAGCATTAGCTAGCACGCTGGCCAACTAGCCGATAATGTATAGGCATCAAAAAGCGATCGGAGGTTTCTACTTGCGTAAGCTCCAGGATATTGAACCGTGAAAACAATTCCCTCAACCCGTGCTCAGTAAATCGCCAACAGTCCGGAAGCGGGCCATGTATTCTAAAGTTGAATGGTGTTGTTACGAAGCAATACCCATTTGGTTTTAAAAGGCTAAATAGCGTTTCTACCGCCGAAAAAGGCTGCCTTGTGTGCTCAAGGACTTCAGTACATATAATGTAGTCGAATTTCTGATACAGACACGGCAGGGGCGCACTGCAGAGGTCCGCCGTGTAGGTTGCGCCCGCTTTAGGATCAATATCAAGAGTCTCGACCTCGATGGTGTTTTTAAAATATGGGCGCGCCCCAGCATGGATTTGTGGTGCAACATCAAGCAATAGACCGGGATTTTTCGCATATGTTGCGGCTACATAAATCATAAACTCCGTCACCGACCCCCTGATTAGGGCCAAATGCTCAACGTCTTGCTGGCTAACCGTTTTTGTCGACATCATACGCGATAGTCTTGAAGAAGCTCGATCATACTATTGTCAAATGTCGCAATACCGGTGGTTTCCGAAACCTCTAGTCTTTCCGAGAAGCTATCGTCGATAAAAATGGCATCACTCCGAAACTCAATAGCGGTAGATTTTGGCTCACCATTTTTAAGGTGGATAATCCGATCAAAAACGCCCACCAAACGATGCTGAGCCAATGTACGATTAACATCGCTTGTGTGCCGCGTAATAAGATAAAGACAGGCGCCTGAATTAATTGACTGAAAAATAAACCGAACTATCGATAGGTTCACCTTACCCTTAAGAATCAAGGTATCATCCAAGTCTATGTATATGTGCTTCGGAGTTATATTTCCCGCGTATCGGTTTATAAATGCCCGATCAAGCTGAACGGTCATGCGATTTTTCAGTATTTTAACTCGATACCTCAATGCCTCGAATAGTGTGAGCAAAGGTAAGTTTACCCCCGCGACCCGACTCAGCGCCATTGCACCCGCAATGCGTGGGGCAACCTCAAGGAGAACTAACTCTCCTGCTCCCGAGCGTTTAAGCTGAAAGAACCAAGCCCCGTAAAATACCATTCGTGAAGAAATTTTTTCCGCGATCCTCCCAAAAGCGGGATCCTCGACAACATGGCTAGAAACAGAAATCCCCGACCGAACACGATCGCGCTTTCGAGCAGAGCAAAATAAAATTCCACGGTCTCGATCAGAGAAACAGTCAACGGTATACTCTTCCCCGGGTAGATACTCCAGAATGATCAAATCCGGGTGCGCATCCAGAGCCGCCAACAACTCGCGCTGCGAATTAATTTTGTAAGCATTTTTAGATCCCTGGCCGCAATCGGGCTTGACGAAAACAGGGTAACCAGGGACTTGCTGGGGATCTTGATATACGATTGGCGTGGCAATATGGCTAGCGAGGTGTCGATAAGTCGCCCGCTTTGATCGCGCGATTTCACAGGTCTCAAGCGGCGAACTCAGGATAGGGACATTAATATTTTCCCTCTCACGACTCAATGCTAAAACTACATCATCGTGAGCCGGAAAAACAAAATCTATTTTTCGGTCAATAATGACCCTATTGAGCTCCTCAATCCATCCCTTATGCGTAACCGAGCGAACAACATCATGATTTTTGAAAACAAAAGAGGCATGGTTGGATTCTGCCGCGCCCGCCGAATACAGTTCAACCTCTTTGCAATCACGAAGGGCCGCGTTGATCTCCAGACCGATTTCGGTGCCACCGGGAAACACAAGTAATTTCCAAGTTTTGAGCATATCAGCAGCACTTGTTACCGCTTCGGACGATTTCAATAACTTTCTCCACCTCTTCCCCTGCTAAATCGGCATGTATTGGAATACACAAGACTTGACGTGATATACGAGAAGCTACAGGCAAGTTGGCAATTGCCGCCGAAGGTAGCCCGCGGTACATCGGCATTTCGCTTATTAGGGGGTAAAAGTAGCGACGCGCAAAAATGCCATGCTCTCGCATTACCGTATATAGTTTGTCACGATTAAGTGGGTACTCTTCACCCACCAATATAGGGAAATAGGAATAATTGGATAACGTACATTTCGGCAAGTGCAAGAGCCGTATACCAGGAATATTCGATATCTCCGTGTGATAAAATGCATCAACAGCGCTACGTTTTTTCTGAGTCTGTTCTAGATACCGCATTTGCAATAGGCCAAATGCAGCTTGAACCTCGTTCATTTTGCCATTTATACCTGGCCCAACGACCGTGACTTCATCGGCGATTCCGAAATTCTTGAGATAATCGATGCGCTGTTTGGTCTTTTCGTCACGGCAGGCGATAGCGCCTCCTTCAAACGTAGTGAAAACCTTAGTTGCATGAAAACTCAGGACCGAAAGATCTCCGTGCCGTATGAGGCTTTCTCCATTTTGCTTCACACCAAAAGCGTGGGCGGCATCGTATATGACTTTCAATCCGTAGCGGTCCGCAATTTGTCGAATTCGATCGGTATCACAGGGCGTGCCATAGCAATGAACCGGCAAAATCGCTGTAGTCTGCGGCGTGATCGCGGCTTCGATCTTCTCTGCGTCCAAATTGAAGGTGTTGGGGTCAATATCAACAAAAACCGGCTTTATCCCGTTCCACAATAGCGAGTGAGCAGTCGCCACAAAGGAGAATGGGGTTGTGATGACCTCCCCGCTGATACGCAGCGCCTGCAATGCGACCACCAGAGCAATCGTCCCGTTGGTGAAGAGCGACAAATAAGGAACCTCAAGATAGCGAGCCAACGCTACTTCCAGCTCTTGGTGATATGGCCCTGCATTAGTTAGCCATCGACTCTCCCAGATCTTCTCTAGATAAGGTATAAATTCCGCGAGAGGAGGAAGGTGGGGCTGGGTAACATAAATAGGCTTTTTCCCGTCATTCATAGTCGTAGGGCGATTGCAGGATAATTAAGGGTGAGCCGTGCCTAACCATTATATTCTATACCTTAGATCGCAAGATTTGTCTGCAAAAGCCTGCTCCCCCACACTCGATCGTATCGATGGAATACAACCCAGACGGTGAATTTTCCTGATCCTAACGGCTTCATTTTTTAATTGGGGAGATGCTGGTCGTCCGGCTTATTTATACCTGAGTCTAATCAGTCGGTTCGAAGGAAGTCATTTATTGCCCGTTTGAATTAGGCAGTGACTCCCCGAGAGAGGCAAAGGCCCTTCTCACCGTTTCGACATAAGCGCCTCGTTCTTTTTCTGAAGCAGACAGGAATTTATCGGACGACACCAATTGATAGTTTTGCCATGAGGATTGAATATCTCCCGACATCAGCAAAACGAGCGCCAAACAGAAGCGGGCGTCAGAATAATCCGGAGCCCAGCGCAACGCCTGCTCGAGGCGAATCGCTGCAACCGTGTAGTCCTGCGCTGGGATATCAAGGGTTGTAGCGAAGTGAAAAAGGTCTCGCGATTGGACCGGCACAAATTTCCCAGCTGGAGCAAGTGGCGAATGAAGCACCTGAAGTCGGGTCTCCTCATACCTAGCTCGGTCAGTCGGTCGCGGAGATTTTGCCAGTTCCCCATCCAGGAGATTTAGGGCACCTTGAGAATCCCCCTTATAAGCACAACGGTAGAGTGCCAAACGTCGAACTATGGCACATCGGGAATCAACTGGCCGATTTAAAAATATCAGAGCATGGGATAAAAGGGATTCTGTATTATGCCATATTCCAATCTGCCGGCGAGTCGCAGGCAGCAAAAAAACCGTAATTAGTGCAATTGCCCCTATTACCGCCCTCCTCCACCGAACATCCGGAATCCGTGCAAGCAGACAACCCAATCCTAAGGCCAGTAGTAACGCGGGAGCATTTGCATACCTATCGGAAGCGTAGCGTACACTTTGGAACAGTCCAGCCACCGGAATTAAGAGGCCTATAAACCCTATTGCAACGGCGAGCCACGCCCACCATTTTTTTACAAATGAATAGTATAAAAAAATAACAGCCCCAAAACAAACTGAATAGCAAGCCAAGATAGGCCAACTTAGATAGTCCGGGCTAATCAGAGTATCATATATGGGTGATATTCGTCTTGGCACGATAATGACTATACAGTAGTGTCCAAGCAGGTAGAAGAGGTCGAGCCAGCGGCCATACCATGGCGACGTGATCGAAACTTTCCATCCATCTGACTCACCTGCTTTCGCGGTAAGCGTGAGTGCGCCTATTGCAATACAGGCTACCCACCAGAAAGCCTGTTTCCCCACTATTCGTTTTCCAAGTTCTTTTGTGAAACTTCGAAAACTGGGCATACTTGGTGCGATTCTATATACTTCATAACCGACCAGCATGAAGACTGCGCCCAGCATGACGGGATAGGTCAATAAGGAAAAAGTATAAAACAGGGCGGAAGCTGCCCTACAGCTCCAAGCTATCCGGCCCGTGGTGGCGCTGTCCGCCCAGAAATACAATCCAAGACCTAAAAGCAAAAAGAAGGTAGCAACCTGGTAGTGTAGACCGGAAGCCCAAGCGACCGATTCCACTCGCAACGGACTGAGCGACCACCAAAGCGCCGCCACGCTGTTTGCTAGTAAAGCAGTGCCAAAACCGCACTTTGTTCCCAATCGTCGAACAAGATGATTTCCAATTCCAAAAATCAAAGCGGTATTCACGCCATGGATAAAAACACAAGCCACGTGAAATCCCCTTGGATCTAGCCCAGTAAATGCCGTCACCACGGCATAACTTAACCATCCAATTGGCATGTACCGTCGCACATAGGCTGCGTCGGTCAACATCCACTTCAAACGAGACCAGGCCGGCGGACCAAGATGCGGATTGGAATAGATATTTATATCGTCGTCAAAAAAGACGAAGTCGTGACCAAATGTTGGCGAGTAGACGGCGATACAAACGCCAGCCACCGCCGCGGCAAACAGCCAAACCAAGCAACTGGTTTGGAAGCTTCGGGAAAGCACGAAAGACCAGGGAAATTTCATTTCCACCGAATCTTTATGAGCCCAAACATCGTCATTTTCAGCAACAGCCAGCCATGTCGGAATCGAGATATATTAGTTTCTCCGTAGGTCCGGTCCTTATAGCGAACCGGTATATCTCTGATTCTTAGGTCCAGAAGAGCGGCGCCGAAAAGAAGGTTAAAATCACCAAATGGGTCAAAATCGCCGAGGGAGCGTATACGCTGCAAAACGCGAAGGTAGTCGGAACGCAGTAGCATTTTAGTACCGCATAGACTGTCTTTCAAATGCTGTCCCAGGACATAGCTAAGAGCGAGGGCAAAGAACTTGTTCCCGAAAAAGTTCAAGATCCGCATGGCTTGTTTTTCCATGGGGTAAACGAGCCGGCACCCATTGGCAAATTCCGTTGTTCCTTCAGCGATGGCGGAAAAAAATTTTGTGAGATCCTCGGGCGGCGCGGTAAGATCGGCATCTTGGATACAAACAACGTCGCCTCTAGCAACGGCTAAGCCGGCTCGAACCGCATCCCATTTTCCTCGTCCAGGTTGCTGCAGTGCCCGGACCAGATGCGGTCCTTGATATGAAGCCGTTTCTTTTTCAATCACTGCCCAAGTATCATCTTTGCTGTTGCCTTCTACAAATATGATTTCCGTGCGTTTTCCCAAAGTGGGAACACGGTCCAAGGCCGCTCGAATATTTCCCGACTCATTGCGGGCTGGGATAACCACCGAACAGGACACCGTGCCGTCTATGACCGGCGCCACGCGGGGGCGTGCGACCAGCGTAACCGTGATACCCAGGGCGCGAAGGCCTGGGAGCCGAACACAAAAACGGTTTAGAAAGGGTGTGAGTAAGGGAATATCAAAGGGCATCAACTGCTCCGTGCCCGTCTCGATTATTTCCCAACCAGCCAATTCCAGGAGGTTGATCAAATCAGCGGAAGAGAGCCAATTGCTTTCCGGCTGAGGAGTGACAATCCCTAAGAGCTGCGCCCATTTTAATGGCCAAAGCCAGACGTTGTTTAATGAAGTGATTAAAAGCCGGGTTCTTGGATGAGCAGCCAACCGCAGATGCCTAAGCGCTTTCTCGATATCCGATAGATAACCGATAAGATAGCTGCATATAATATAATCGAAAACCTCAGAGTCGGGGGGACTCAAGACGTCCCCACACTCAAATCGCAGACCCTCCTTTTCTCCGTTTCTCGCTCGTGCCTTTCCGATCATCGCGGGGCTCAAATCGAGGCCTAGGCCGTACGCCGGAGCAACCGACCGCAGCAAATCGCCTCCGCCACACCCCCACTCCAAAACTCTCGAACCTTCAGGAATTTTGCGCTGATGCCATTGGCGCAGTTGCGCATGAAATGCTCCCTGAACGCGACGTACACGGGTATCGTGCTCTGCTACCCAATTAAAGTAGTCTCTAGGTTCGGCAAACAAACGCATGGGACGGTTCCCTAACAGGCTAAAACGCGACGAGGAAGATGAATCCTTCTTAGGTAAAGGGTTTTACGATTTCTCAACGTCAGCTCCCAACACCGATATTGGTCACCCGGTCCGGCCCTACTGAGAATGCCGATTCATCTGGTGGACATCGCGAGGGAAATATTAACTTAGCGACACAACGTGACGTAACTTGAAAGACTTGGCGAACCAATCAATGGCCGATAAACCTCTCCACCAGCATAGCATCGAAATCCATCAAAATCGTCTATCCTGGGACCGAAAACCTGTCCTGCAGTCGACCTATCGGCGCTTTTACCAAGAGATTTCAGAAGCCTTACGAAGTCAGGACGGGAAAGGCGTGTTGGAGCTCGGGTCCGGTATCGGTGCGATCAAAACCGTGCTTCCTGAATGCATCACGTCGGACATTTTTCCCAATCCATGGTTAGATCGGACGGAAAACGCTTACAAAATCAACTTGGCAGACAACAGCTTGAATGGACTGATTCTCTTCGACGTCTGGCATCATCTAGAATTCCCTGGAACGGCACTTAAGGAATTTGCTCGGGTGGTGCGCCCAGGCGGGCGGGTGGTTTTGTTTGAGCCTGCGATGGGTCTGTTAGGGCGTGCGATATATGGTTTATTTCATCATGAGCCGCTTGGACTAAAAGAGCCTATCTCGTGGGCTCCGATTGACGACAAGGCTCCGGAATTGCGCTATTACGCGGCACAAGGCAACTGTTGGCGCAGCTTCTATAAAGCCGAATATGATATAAAGTCTATGGCTTACTTCAGGGTTGCAGAAGTTCGTACATATTCTGCGCTCTGCTATATTGCATCTGGGGGTTTCAGCAAACCCCAGCTCTATCCCTCGTTTGCTCGCCCAATGCTTGAGGGTATCGAGCACCTTCTTGACCGTCACCCTGCTCTTTTTGCTACACGCATGCTCGTTTGCCTGGAGCGATCAAGTGTTTAGCTAGGGATACAAGGAAAAGATAAACGCATCTCGCTTCGCGTCTGTCTCAAAGGTTGGCGGGATGGGCGGTAGATTCTCTTTTGTTATGACCTTTCCGTCCGGCGAACGATAGCCGACCAGGCGCACAATACGGCTAAGTTGCCCCGGCGCAAAAGACCTACGCGCTACTTCCTCGACGACGACGTGCTTAGCGATGAGCAATGCGTCTGGATTGGGGCCCCTGGCGGTTAACGGAAATTCACTCCGCTCTAAAATATAAATTTCCTTGTAAATACCAGCTTGAAGCGCCTTCAGACAGTGCTCGGTCCCAGCGTTGAGGCGATCCAGATCGATCGCGGCAAAGCGGAATGCCATTAGCTGCACGTTGCTTTTAGAAACAAAGAGCGTGGTTGCACGCTCACGAGTATTGGCGAATTCCAAAAACCATTTTTCCGAGCGACTCGGCGTCAACATAGTCGTGACGTCATGCGTGCTGTTAGCGTGGCTCGTATTAACGACAAGCGACCAGGTAACAATGGAACAACACAACCATTTTTTACGAGGCGAAGACGCGAATTCTGTGATAAGCCACCCTCCGGCGATCGCCAAACAAAACCAAAGAGGAAGAGAAAAACGGGCAGCAAGTCCATCTAAAGGACTGCTCCAAAAGTTCATTAGCGTTATCGCATAAACACCCAACACAGAAACAGTGACAATCAAGAGAACCGTGAGCCTAAGGCGAGTCGTTGCTGAGAGCGTTTTCGACGTCACCAGACGCGCAAAAATTAAGATGATAGCAAGGCATCCCACGTAGCTGACAAGCACGCTGGCCGTATTGGTCGGGTTGAATTCGAAAAGATAGACCAAAAGGTCTTGAAGATGCCCTTTTATATGCTCAGTGCCAAAGAAAGCCTCTCCGTGGGTCCTCAGGCCAGGTAGCATCATATTTGGCGCCGCAAGATAATATAAATTTGAGGCGAAGGCCGGGAGGAGGAAGATGGGAACAAAGGCTAAAAACCAAGTCACAACAATCTCACCGCGCTGCCTATACCATCGCAACAGAATCAAGCCTACAATGAGGGCAAAATAAAGAATGGATTCATAACGGACCTGTGATGCAACCAAGATCAGCGCAGCAGTCCAGTTCAGCCATGGCCTCGCGGAGGCCTCGTCAACGGCACTCAAAAATTTTAAAACCCCGAGAGGAACAAGGGCAATAAAGAAAAGGTTATAGACATCATAACCCGCCGAGGTGACATTTTGCGCGAGTAAAGGCACCGCAGTCATAAGGAGAACGGATACCCCGGCCCCAAATCGCCCGAAAAGGATATGGGCCAGGGCATAAATCGCTCCCAACAAAGCAAAGGTGATGAGGAAATTTAATACAAACGGTGCAAATGGACTGTAGCCAAAAATGCAGTGCAACAAGTAGAGGGTGAACGCGAAAAAACATTGCCTGAACTGTGGATACGTATTCATCGCGACGAAATTGTCGCCAATATAGTGGGTCCTTCCCGCCGCTAAGGCCTGCCGATGCATAAACATCACCTGGGAGACCTGCAAATGACTCGGCTCATCGTAGAGCACCTTAAATTCGTGAGGCTCATGAACGTGAAGAAAGCCGCCGCAAATTAATATAAGGAGGCCTCCCCATTTGTGATTTGACCAAAGCCTTTTACCCATTGACGCCAACACAGTACGATCAGCCCAAAATCGCTTGGTGACGTTTAAGGAACTAAAAATCAAGGCTCCCAAAACGGCCCACATCCACCAGTAGCCAAAGACGACCTGAAAAGCCAACGCCTGCGTCGGTGTCCCGATTCTAAACCGCCATGCTATAACGGTGCCTGACAACAGGGTTCCCAGACCAATCTTAAATAAGGTACTTGGACTGAGTCGAGTTTGTGACAACATCATTTATTGCGGAATATTTTAGGAGATAAAGCTCTTCTGCCATCAAAATCAAAATTTAGGGACTGAAATAATGTATTCAGTCCCGTGAAAACTAGGAGCAAGTGAAATCCCGAAACGCTGCATCCAAGATTATTGGATGGTTACTCCGATGTCGAAGTAACACGACGGCCTTCGGAGTCAAAGGACTGTGCCACGTTGCCGAATGCTCCGGCGAGCTTCAGATCGAAGCCGTCCGTACCGGTGGTAATAGTGCCGTCCGTGTTCGTGTAGTTTTTGCCGACGTTTTTGACCCATTCGCTCAAGACGCCAGTGATGGCGCCGCTCGTTTGGACATAGCCGAAAGTGACTTGGGTCTGGCCGTATTCCATCATGTACTGCTGGGCAGCAGAACCGATTTGGCGGGCGTCATTGATCATCGTCTTAGCCAGAGAGCTACGACGGACTTTTTGGAAGGCCGGGATGGCCATCGCGGCGAGTAAGCCGATGATGACGACCACGATCATGATTTCAACGAGGGTGAAGCCCTT
>Ga0070717_10000149_pt1 | contig 52256 bp, 34 predicted proteins | sample LARL113metaG_FD_71366 | JGI IMG/M metagenome (GOLD analysis project Ga0070717, IMG submission 71366) | Corn, switchgrass and miscanthus rhizosphere microbial communities from Kellogg Biological Station, Michigan, USA - LAR L11-3 metaG | ecosystem: Host-associated > Plants > Roots > Rhizosphere ...
CAGCCGAGAGGCGAGGAGACGGGAGTCGCAATCGATCCAGGTTTCCGGCGGATCCAGCGGAGCGAGAAGCGCAAAAGCATCCAGGAAACGCCCTTCGTCGTAGAGCGTTTTGACCTCCTCTAATAACGTTGGCCCGGGCTCACGCGCCATTGTAGGCGCATACGAAGGATGTCGTCACAAGATAGCAATGAAGATCCGCAGGACTTTGTGGATACGTTTCTCCGCCCGCCCGATCCTTTCAAAGTCTATTTACGAGCCTCTTCCGGCCGACGGCAAACGGCCGCCGGCTCGGTTTTTACGAGATTCAAAAACTAACGACCCACCGAAGCACAAAGCGAAGACGGGCTACGGCGTGCTCCCGGGAGCCTTTGCCGCGCGCAGCGGCGGGGCAGCGTGGACGGCGAGGGACTGAGTTCGCGCGCGTTTAATCTGAAGGATCTTGGCGCGAAGGAACGCGACGGATTGGGAAAGACTCCACAGGCTCGAAATCCAAAGTCGACCGAGCAGTCCGCCTTCGTAGAGGCATCGCAAATAGGTTTCGGTGCGCTGCGATTCGGTGATTGGGCCATCGGTCCAGACGGTTCGGCTGTAGGCGTCCCATTGGACAATGGCACCGTTTTGGAGGAAAACGTCCGCGGTGCGACCGGGAGCTCCTTTGATCGTTTCTGCCTTGCGCACGCGATAGCCCCGGATCTCGAGGTCGTGGATCAACGTTTTCAAATCTCCTTCAAACTTTACGGCCATAAAAAATATCTCTGCGAAGTGGGTGTGAGTGGTCCGCCGACGAGCACCACGGCGGGGGATGCGGAGGGAGTCGGCCGCCCGCTAAGGAAGCGGACCCGGCGCAAGACGCAAGAAACGTCGGATGCTTCTCTTTTGGTCGGGCCGCGCCCGCGTCAGCGGGATTTCGCAGCGGGTGAAAAAGGAGCAAAACGCAACGCGAGCCATGGGATTGGGGCCTATTGTAGGGCTCCCTCGGCGATGGAGAAATCGGGCAAGTTTCGTCTCGGGTGCTGAGGGCCACCCTGATCGAGCAGCGGTATTTTACCGTTCCAGGCGGGCACAATTTCCCTACGGAGGGGTGGTTACAATCTTCCAAGACCCGTGATCGCCTAAACTCCGTGTATCCACCCAGTGGGCACGCGGTGAGAACTCAGTCCTTGGCCGGGGAGGCTGCCACGGTTTCGAGTTTAGCCGGACCGGTTTGGGTTTCGGTCACGGTCTTGATCCGTCCCTGGTCGTCGAAGGTCAGTTCGTCGGCGCAGACCCCGCGGCGGAAAGTATTCCCGTGGGAGATCTCGCTGGTGTGATAGAACACGTACCATTTATTATGATACGAAAGGATCGAGCCGTGATGAGTCACGCAGGGGACGTGCTCCATCACTTTGCCGGCATAGGTGAACGGTCCGGTCGGAGCGTCGCCCATCGCGTAGACCAAGGTGGACTCCTTGGCCCAGCCGTTGGAGTAGACGAAATAATATTTACCCGCGCGTTTGAAGATGAATGGAGCCTCGCCGTAACCCTGAGGCAGAACCGGATTCTTTCCTGGTTTGGCCACGGGAATGGGTTTGCCTTCGGCGTCGAGCAGGACGATCGAGCGGACCTCGCCAGCGAGTTCGGTCAGGGACGAATTTAATTTCACCACCTTCGCGTCACGGCATCCAAAATACAAATACGCCTGGCCATCGTCTTCGACCAAGACGCAGGGATCGATCGGTTCCGGTCCCGCAGCCGGCAAGGTGGCGTTGTCGATCAACGGCTTTCCGATTGCGTCGGTGAAGGGACCTTCGGGCGAAGGACTGACCGCGACCCCGATCTTGGTTCGGTCGACTGGGAGGAAGAGGTAGTATTTACCGTTGGCCGCCACACAATCCGGCGCCCAGGCGTATTTGCTGGCCCAGGAAAAACCCTTGAGGGTGAAAATCGCGCCGTGATCCTTCCAAGTGTCAAAATCGGAGGTCGAGAGCAGTTCCCAATCGGTCGTATCCCAGTAAGTCGCATTGGCCAGATCATGTGTGGTGTAGACGTAGATCCGATCGTTGAATACGCGCGCGGCCGGATCGGCGGTGAAGAGCTGCGTTACCAGGGGATTGGCGGCGAGAGCGAGAGAGCTCGAAGCGAGGAACGAGAGAAGGGCGAGGGTGAGACGGAGAGGCATGGGAACGTGTATCCGTGAAAGGGAGACAAGGAGGCAACGAGGCCCGGGATGGGCTTGATTTGCGCCGAGCCGGACCGAAAGTCGAGAGGCACCTTCCAGGACTGTCATGCCCTGTTGAGTGCGGTTCAGTGTGCCGGGACGGCATGGCGCTAGGTGCTGAAGAGTAATGTTTCTCACCATGCCTCGTCCACTGGTGATGGCGTGGCTAAAGGGTTTCCTAAAGCACGCGGTTTACCTCGTCGGAAGTGCGGGGAACGACGTAGGTCGCTTGACCGTTTCTCGTCGCCTCTTTGTGCTCCGAGCTTCGCCCCTATGAAGCGCTGGATCATTTTGCTCTTGGGTTTCGCCATTCAGCTCGCGGCTGCGCCCCTCACCCAGAGCGAGCTGCGCGATGGGTTTGCCCGTCCTCCGGCCTCCGCGCGGCCCTGGGTTTACTGGACGTGGTTGAGCAGCAATCTCACGCGTGAAGGCATCACCGCCGATTTGGAGGCGATGAAGCGCGTGGGCATTGGAGGCGCGTTGATTCTCGATGTGGATCAGGGCACGCCACTCGGCTCGATGAAATTTTTCGACCCGTCGTGGCAGGCAATGTTTAAGCACACGATCACGGAGGCGAAGCGGCTTGGGTTGGAGATCAACGTGAACAACGGTCCCGGCTACTATGGGAGCGGGGGCCCTTGGGTCACGCCCGAGCAGGGCATGCAGTGGGTTTTTCAAAGCGAAGTGCACGTGACTGGAGGCGCGACCTGGCAGGGCGTGTTGCAAAAACCGATCGACCGTCCGGATTACCGAGACATCGCGGTGCTCGCGGTCTCCGAGCCCGCCACCGCTTCGAAGGACCACTTCCAAATTCCGGGATTTATCTTCAAGGCGCTGCGCTGGAAAAGTTGGGTCGCCTACACCGGAGTCCAGAGCGCGCCGCTCGAGGCCACCGCTCCCGCCGAGGCGGTTGTTCCTCGAGAACACGTGATCGATCTCACCGCCAAAATGGATCCTTCAGGTGCGCTTGCCTGGGATCCGCCACCGGGCGAGTGGACCGTGTTTCGCTTCGGTCACGCCTACAACGGTAGTGGAATTGGCCCTACACCGAAAGGACAGGGCGGGCCGGAGACGGACAAGCTGAGCAAGTCCGCCACCGCGCTTCATTTCAACACCTTCGTCAAGCACCTCAACGAACTCGCCGGACCGGAAGGCAAAGACGCGCTGGTTGCGACCCACGTCGACAGTTGGGAGGGAGGCGGCCAGAATTGGACGGCGGGTTTCCGCGAGGAATTTCAGAAGCGCCGTGGCTATGATCCGGTTCCCTATTTGCCGGTGTTAGCCGGACGAGTTTTGGGCGACCTGCAGATGACCGAGCGGTTTCTCTGGGACCTGCGCAAGACGGTTTCCGAGTTGATGGTGGAAAATTACGTGGCCGAGTTTCACCGCCTCGCGCAGGAGAACGGGCTGCGGTTTACCTTCGAGAGTTACACCACGACAGGGAACGATCTCGACGCGGCGAATCTGGCGGACGAACCGATGGCGGAGTTCTGGACTCCGACGGGGCAGGGCGAGGATTTTTATCCGACGACGAAATCGATGGCCTCGGCCGCGCATCTCAACGGTCGCGCTGTCGTCGGCGCGGAAGCGTTCACTTCGTTTCGCACGGAGCGCTGGCTCTGGCACCCGGCAATGCTCAAACGACTGGGCGACGATGCGTTCGCCCAGGGCGTGAACCGTTTTGTTTTTCATCGTTATGCGTCGCAGCCGTTCCTCGACCGAAAGCCCGGACTGCAAATGGGACCGTGGGGTCTTCACTACGAGCGAACCAACACGTGGTGGGAGTGGAGCGGGCCCTGGCACGCTTACCTCGCCCGCTGTCAGTTCATCCTCCGTCAAGGCGAACCGGCGGCGGACGTGCTCAGCCTCCAGTCGGAGGAACCGATCCTGCGCTTCCAGCCGTCGCCGATCGTTGGATACGACTACGACGCTTGCGGCTCGGATACGTTTCAACGGGTCGCGGTGAAGGAGGGCCGACTGGTGCTCCCGTCCGGCCGCGAATACCGGCTGCTCACCCTCAAGCACACCGGCACGATGACCGTGCCGCTGCTGACGCGGATTCGAAATCTGGTGCGGGAAGGCGCAGTCATTCTAGGCGATCCACCGCGGGCGACCCCGGGATTGACGAATTATCCCCAGGCCGACGCCGAGTTGAAAAACCTGGCCGACGAGCTCTGGGGCTCTGGAGCTCCGGTGATGATGAGGACGGTGGGCAAGGGCAAAGTTTTCCGCGGAATTTCTCCCGAGCACGCGCTGGCCCAATTGGACCTGGCGCCGGATTTTGAAGCCGATCACAAGCTTCGCTGGATCCACCGCAGGCAGGGCGAGAGCGAAATCTACTTTGTCGCCAATCCGTCGGAGGAGCCTCTGCTGGCCAACTGCACCTTCCGGGTCGCGGGAAAAATCCCTGAGTTATGGGACGCAGAAACCGGCGCCATCACGCCCCTGATCGCTTACCAGGAGGTCACTCGCCAAACCACGCGCGTGTCCCTTCCCTTTGGACCCAGCGGCTCGGCCTTCGTCGTTTTTCGGCCCCGCGGGGACTCCGCACCCACTACGGTAACGAACGTGACGCGGGACGGCGAGCCACTCTATCGCCTGGGTAGTGCTATCAACACTACAGCGGTTCCAGTCCTGGATCTCGTCGCCCGGGAGATTCGGGAGGCCGGGCATTATGTCATCGAAACGACGGACGGAAAAAACCGCACGGTCGATGTTCCACCTCTGCCAGAGCCGCTGGTGATCCACGGCGAGTGGAGGTTGCGTTTCCCGGAAGGTGGGGGTGCGCCGCCGGAGATCACGCTAACCGAGCTGATCTCGTGGAAAAATCATCGCGAGAGCGGAGTGAAGTATTTTTCGGGTACGGCGACCTACTTGAAAACGGTGAACGTGCCCGCTGCGTTGCTGGGCGAGGGACGCAGGCTCATGCTCGATCTCGGGCAGGTCTGTGTCATGGCAAAGGTGATACTGAACGGCCGCGACCTTGGCATTCTGTGGAAACCGCCTTATCGGCTCGATGTCACGGCGGCGGTCCAAGCCGGGAACAACGCGCTGGAAATTCAAGTGGTTAACCTTTGGCCCAACCGATTGATCGGAGATGAACAGCTGGCGGAGGACAGCGAGCGCAAACCGGACGGCACGCTCAAGACTTGGCCGCAGTGGCTGCTCGAGGGAAAGAACAGTCCAACCGGTCGTTTCACCTTCAGCAGCTGGCGCCTCTGGAAGAAAGAAGATCCGCTCCAGGACTCCGGATTGCTCGGTCCCGTGACCTTCCGCACGGTGGCAACGTGGCCGGAGTGAGTTTTATCACTCGAGCGGGTTTTCCCGCGAAGAACGCGACCCAATTTCAGAGTTGGAAAACGCCAAACGCCAATGGTCCAAACTCCAAAAAAAAGCGGCTTCGCGGATCGGCTCGAGGGAGGGCGGGGACTTCGCTCCCCGCGATCGTTGGCACTGAGAGAGAAAAAGAAGGCATTGCTTCAGGTCGCGGCGCGCGAGCTTGAGCAGTGTTTGCGGCCCGGCGCGCGGGGCGTGGAAAGGTTGTGCGCGGAGTTGAGCAGTGCGACGTGCGAGAAGGCTTGAGGAAAGTTGCCCAAGAGACGTCGGGAGGTGAGGTCGTATTCTTCGGAGAGAAGGCCGAGTGAGGAGCGGAGCGTGAGCAAGCGCTCGAAAAGAGCCTCAGCTTCTTCCTGTTCGCCGAGGAGGAAAAGGCAGTCCACCAGCCAAAACGAGCAGGGCAGAAAGGCGCCTTCACCGGGAGGCAGTCCGTCGACTCCGGTCGAGTGCGCGGGTTCATAGCGGTGCACGATCCCGTCGACGGTGAGCTCTTTTTGGATCGCGCGAACGGTGCGGACGACGCGCGGATCTTTGATCGGGAGAAAGCCCACCAGCGGCATCATGAGCAGACTGGCGTCGAGTTGGTCCGACCCGTAATATTGTGTGAATACACCGCGTTGGCTCCGGTAGGCCTGAGCGGAGACGTCGGCGTGAATCTCCGAGCGCGTAGTCCGCCATCGCTCGACGTCGCCGGGCAGACCGAAGTTTTCCACTGCCTTGACGGCTCGGTCCAGGGCGACCCAGGCCATCACTTTCGAGTGGGTGAAATGCCGGCGGGGGCCACGAATTTCCCAGATCCCCTCGTCCGGCTGGTCCCAATTTTTCGCGACGAACTCGATCAGGTGGCGCTCCATGTGCCACGATTCCTCGCTGGGTTGCAGGCCCATTTGTCGTTTGAGGTGGTTGGCGTCCACGATCTCGCCGTAGACATCGAGCTGGAGCTGCTCGGAGGCGGCGTTCCCGATCCGGACTGGGACGGATGCTTCGTATCCAGAAAGGTGTTTCAATTCGATTTCCGGCACCATCCGCTCGCCGGCCGCGCAATAGAGGATTTGGAGCTGAGCGGGATCTCCCGCCACCGCGCGCAGGAGCCATTCGGTCCAGCGCGTCGCTTCGTCCGTGTAGCCCGCGCCCATCATGGCATAGAGAGTGAAGGTGGCGTCGCGCAGCCAGCAATAGCGGTAGTCCCAGTTGCGCACGCCTCCGATTTTTTCGGGCAGCGAAGTGGTGGGCGCGGCCACGATCCCGCCCGTGGGCTGATACGTCAGAGCCTTCAACGTGATGAGCGATCGCACGACCGCGGACCGCCATTGGCCCTGGTAGGTGCACTGCGAAACCCAATCGCGCCAGAATTGTTCGGTTGCGACGAGGGAGGGTTGAGGATCCAAAGGCGGCGGGGCGTCGTGGTGGGATGGATACGAGGTGAGGACAAAGAAGCGGCGCTCGCCTTCACTGAGTTCGAAGCGAGCGCAGGTGGCGAGGTCTTCGCCTTTGAGCTCCACGTCCGAGCGGATAATCACGGCGTTTGGTCCCGCGATCGCCCGGATGCCTCCGTCGCCCCGCGTGACCCAGGGCACGGTCAGCCCGTAGTCGAAACGGAGGACGAGTTTCATTTCCATCGAGATTCGGCCGCTGAGCCCCTCGACGATACGCACTACATCGTGACGATGATCCCCCGGCGGCATGAAATCCACCACCCGCGCGACTCCGCCTGGACAGTGAAAATGCGTTTCGAGAATCAGGGTGTCGGGGCGATACTGTTGCTCCACCTGCTCGATTCCGTCGGTGGGTGAGATCTGCCAGTATCCATTTTTCTCCGACCCGAGGAGCGCGGCGAAGCACGCGGTGGAATCGAAGCGCGGCAGACACAGCCACTCGATCGATCCGTTCAGGCCGACCAAGGCACCGGTGTGCATGTCGCCAATAAATCCATACTCTTCGATCTTCATTCGGGTGGAAATTAAGTTCGCTCGCCCTACGGCGCTGATCGCCGCTCAAGGGTGTTTCATGAGGCGAGGTAAAGCGAAGTTGGCAACCAATCGGGGCGCTTCTTTTCTCCCGGCGAGACGTGGGCATGGGGAGGGGGTTAGCGAAAGCCAGCAACCCATCGTTGCGCCCTCCGCGTTCGCGGTTAGGCTGGGTGTCCTATGATCGATATCATTAAAAAAACGCTGCTTGCTGGGGTGGGCGCGGCCGTGGTCACGAAGGAAAAAGTGGAAGCGGCGCTCGATGAATTCGTCAAACAAGGGAAGGTCAGCTCGGCCGAGGCGCGCGCAATGGCGGACCGGATTGCGGCGGACGGACGCCGGGAGTTCGAGACGTTGAGCAGCCAGCTGAATGAAAAACTCCGGGAGTTCCTCGCCCGGCAGGATCGTACGACCCAGGACCGTCTGGCCGCGCTCGAAACGCGGGTGACGGCGTTGGAATCGGGGGCTGCGGCGTCGGCGGCGAAGACCGAAAACGCCACGCCGCAAATATGATTTTGTAAGTCAACCGTTCCGGGATCGAGCGGCGGAGTTGGTCGCTCGGCGTGTGAAAGCGGCAAGCCTTTCGCGGAGAGTGGCTTGCGCATTATTTTTTAATACTCCTAGCACAGGAATAGTAAGCTTTTGTAATTAAACAGGTTGCGGGACAATTTAGCGGAGTGTAGGGGCGGGTCCTATTTTACTCCTGCTCAGGGCGGGGGAGGCTTTAGTTCTGACCTAAAGATGCCGAATCAAGGGTATGCAGAACTTCTGCCTTCCCGGCATACGCGGTTGCTCCTTTCTTGTCCTTGACGGGCTTCCCGTTGGGAGAGGGAGAGGGGCGGACCATCGAAACTTTTAACCGTTGCGCCCAGGACCCGTCTTCTTCGTTCCGTGGGGAAACCGCTTCGACCGTGGGATCGAAGTGCGTCCTTTTCATTTCCGCCCAGATGCGAATCGGGCGCTCGCGAATCTGGCGGCGCTTCGGGGTTTTTTCTGCCCTTGGACCCTGGCGGCCTTGGCGCTCTTTCTGAGTGGGGTGAGCTGCGGTTGGGCCTTGAATCCGGACCGAGCTCCGAAGGAGTACAGTGTCCGCAGCTGGACCCGCCAGAACGGCCTTCCGGTCAACGGGATTTATGCTGTAGCGCAGGGCTCGGATGGTTATATTTACCTAGGTACGGCCGGTGGGCTGACGCGTTTCGACGGCCGGGTGTTTGAATCCATCGACCTCTCGCGCGAGGCGATGCTGCGGACCACCGTGGTGCGACAATTGACGGTCGGCCAAAATGGTGGGCTGTGGGTGGGCTTGGAAAACAGTGCGTTTGGCTTTTTTGACGGGCGAGAATTTTCTTTTCGAGGAAAGGAGGAGTACGGGGGATTGGCCATGAACATGCGCAATATTCTCCCTTCCAAAAACGGCGATCTGGTCCTCGTGGCGCAACATGGGGCGGCGAGGCTGAGCCCGAGCGGCGAATATACTCGAATGTTAACTTGGTCGCAGGATCGTAAAATCAATATTCTTTTTGGCTTCGAGGACGCGCAGGGCCGGTGTTGGTTCGGCACGGCGGAAGAAACATTATATTGTTGGTCGGCAGGAAATATAAAGCAATTCACTGAAATCGGGGTCGATGACGTCCTATGCATGACCCAGGAGAGTGACGGTACACTCTGGTTCGGCACGACCAAGGGTATAAAATGTTATACCGCGGATTTGAAACCGAAGCCCATTCCTCCCTTTACCGGGGCGGTGCGAGTGCTCTTGAACGACGAACACGGCACCTTGTGGATTGGCACCGACCAAAATGCGGTCTATGCGTATCGAAAGGGTGAGTACATTCACTTCGGAAAAGAGCTTGGCCTACCCGGTGACAAAATCACCGCGTTGATCGAGGATCGGGAGGGGAGTTTGTGGGTGGGGACGGACCAAGGCTTGAGCCAAATGATGGATGTGAAGTTTCGCACCCTGACCGCAACGGAAAGCTCTGGGTCGGAATACGTCTCTGCGGTCACTGCGTCGCGCCGGGGTGGAGTTTGGATCGGGAGCGAAGCGGGCGTAACTTACTATGATGGAAAACGGAAGACCTACGGAACCGAAGCCGGTTTGCCGCGAGAAGGAATCAAACGAATTTATGAAGCGAGCAATGGCGACCTCTATATGGTGAGCGGCCTTCGCGACTTGGTCGTCCTTTCCGAGGGACGAATGGTCGCGAGGCACACCGCTTCGACCTTGGTCGTGGGCTTGGCGGAAGACAGCCAGGGCATGATCGCTTCGGTCGGAGGCGAATTATATCGAGCCAGTAGAGAGGCCATGGTGCCGTATCCGTTTGTCGGTCCAAAACCGAATTTTATCTGGATTCTCAATTTGCTCGTGACCAGAGACGGAGCTCTCTTGGTCGCTAGCGAGGCGGGGCTGTTTCGAATCAAGGACGGTTTGATTCGGCAATGGACAAGTGCAGACGGTCTGATTGATCAACGGGTGCAGGGGATCTGTGAAGATCAAGACGGGACGATCTGGCTTTCGCTTTTCAGCGGCATAGCCCGGCTAAAGGATGATAAAATTTGTAACATCGGGCGAAAAGATGGTCTGTTCGATAACAATGTTTATGCCGTCGTGCCGGACGATTTCGGCAACCTTTGGGTCGACTCTGGCAAAGGTGTTTTCCGCGTCCCGGCTCAGATGATGAATGATTTTGCGGACCGAAAAATCAGGCGCGTGGAATGCCTGGCCTACGATTCGCTGGATTCTGGTGTCACCGCAGACAAAACCTCCACCCAAGAACACGTCGGCTGTCGATCGAACGATGGTCGGATTTGGTTCCCAGGGGCAAAAGGAGTGGTGATGATCGAGCCGGCAAACACGCTGACCAATCAGGTTCCTCCCCCGGTTCATATCGAGCTTGCCTTGGCCAATCGTCTTCCCGTGGTCGCAGGCCAGCACCGCATCGCTCCCGGCGAAGGCGAGCTGGAATTTCATTTTACGGCGCTTACTTTTATCACTCCGGAAAAAGCCCAATTTCGCTATCAGTTGGAAGGCTTCGATCACGGCTGGGTCGAGGCGCGCAATCGGCGGATCGCGTATTATACCAACTTGAAGCCGGGCAAATATACTTTCCATGTGACCGCGGCCAACGCGGATGGGATTTGGAATAATACAGGTGACGCGATCACCCTCGAACTCCTGCCGCACTTTTATCAAACGATTTGGTTCTATTTTCTTTGTGGTCTGGGTGGAGTGGGAGTGCTGGGCGCACTCTATTATTGGCGGACCCATCAGCTCCGAATCAAGCAGCGCGCGCTCCAGGCGAACCGCGACCAACTTGAAGCCGAAGTTCGAAGCCGCACCGCCGAGCTCGCCAACGTCAACCTCTCGCTCCAACGCGAAGTGGAAGACCGCAAGCGCACCGCGCTGGAATTAGTGGAGAGGACAAAATCTCTGGAGAAAGAGATTCAAGAACGGATCCAAATGCAGCGCAAAATCGAGCAGGTCCATACCTCTCTATTGGACGCGTCGCGCCAGGCCGGCATGGCGGAGATCGCGACCAATGTGCTGCACAACGTGGGCAATGTCCTCAATAGTGTGAACGTATCTTCAGCCCTTGCTCTCGAGGGTGTGCGGAAGTTCTCCGTGAGCAGCCTGGAACGCGTGGTTTCTCTCTTGCGCGATCATCAAAACGATCTCGGTACGTTTTTAAGCACGGATCATCGGGGGCAGAAAGTGCTGCCTTATCTCGCTCAACTCACGAGCCACCTGGCGGACGAGCAGGCCACGACATTGAAAGAGCTGCAGTCGTTGCGTGATAATATTGAGCATATACGCGAAATCGTGGTGATGCAGCAGAGCTTTGCGACCGCATCGGGGGTAAAAGAAGTGGTCGATTTGAGAGAATTGATCGAAGACAGCCTAAAGATCAATTCGAGCGCAATGGATCGACATGGCGTGACGGTGACGCGCGAGTTTCAAACCGTCCCGCGGGTCGAGCTGGAAAAGCATAAGATTCTTCAGATCCTAGTGAATCTGGTCAGCAATGCCAAACACGCCTGTAATCAGGCCCGCCGGACCGACAAACGAATCACCGTCCGTCTTTACCAAGAGAATAATCGAATATTTGTATCGGTGACAGACAACGGGATGGGCGTGAGTCCGGAAAATCTCACACGCATCTTCAATCACGGTTTCACCACCCGGAAAGACGGTCATGGGTTTGGGCTGCATAGCGGCGCGATTGCGGCGACAGAAATGGGTGGTTCGCTCACGGTGAAGAGCGATGGTCCAGATAAAGGCGCCACCTTTACGCTGGAATTGCCGTGTATCGAAAGAGCAACGACCGCTGCGCCGCAGGAAGTCACTTCGGTGCGTTAGTGCAGTTTAATAAAGGCGTAGCGACCTTGATCACCTGGTCGATATAAAGCTTTAAAATGGAGGGCCCGGCTCCGTCCGGGCTTTAACGTCCACCGGCCCGGACGGAGCCGGTGCCTCCACCAGACCTACCGTTTTATCGAACCCACTCTGGGTATTCATAAAGAGCCTACTCGAAAAAAAAGCCGGAACGGGGGCTCGTTCCGGCCAGACCTGAATTGAAGTGAGGCCGCGTTATGGCAGCCGCACTTCAATGGTTTTCAGAAGGCAGTCGCTCGGCTGGAGATCGACGGTGATTTCAGCCCGTTGCCCGTCTTTCTCCACCACGATCTTGTGCGTTCCGAAAAATGCTCGGGTAAGAAAAAGCCCGCCGAGGGTTTTCCCGTTGGCGCGCGTCCACCAATCTTTAAAGACCAGGCGCTCGTAGGTATCCAGAACGGGACGACGAGACCAATCTTTGCGGAACATCCCCGCCCCGGCGTCGCCCAGCCAATGGGCACCGTCCCAGAATCCCCAGAAAAGGAAATCGTTGATCTTCGGATTTCCAAAGGCCGCGGTCATGAAATCCTCGGTGTAACGGGCCTGGAGGGCCTCGTCGCGAATTCCGCCCAGGTTCACGTCGAATTCAGTGATTTTGAGCGGCAGCCCCGTGCTGGAGATCAGATCGTTCCAGAGTTGGACCACTTTGTTGACGGGGGTGAGCGGCATGGCGATATGGGATTGATCTCCAACCGCGGTGACGGGCGCCCCGTTGGCTTTCAACTCTTGGACCACTGCTTTGACCGCGTTGAAATGAGCGGTGTTCAAACCAGCACGATTGTCCGAAATACTATAGTCATTATAGACTAGGCCAATCTTGGGATCGGTTTCGTGCGCCCAAATATAGGTTTTCCAGAGCAAGTCGCGGCCGCCCTGCGCGATGGCATTGGCGTCGACCGCTTCGTTGACCACGTCCCAATCCGTCACCTTACCTTTGGTCAGCGCGACCACGTCGCGGGTTCGACGCTCGACCGCGTCTCTATAAGGTTGGCCACTCAGCGCCTGGACGTCGGCCGGCAGATACCAGGTGTAAGGCCACCAGACATTGTGACCGCGGATAGGAAGATGATTGTCGAGCGCCCACTGGATCACCGCTGGACCGGAGAGCGGATCGCGGCTCATGAAATCCCACTTCATCGCATTCTCCGGGACCAGGGCGTTGAAAAGGCGTTTGACCTCGGCGCGATAACGGTCGGCGTCCGGTCCGGTGCCGAGGAGGAAATTGTGATCCACCGCGGTTCCCCAGTGGAAGGCGTGCTTCTGCTGTTCGACCGTGACGTTGGCATTGGTCACGGGGCGGCCGGAGTGGTCCAGCACGTTGACCAGAAGGGTGCCCTTGCGGAAGAGCTCGATCGCGGCCTTGGCCAGCGGTTTCCAGTTGTTGTCGACCGGTTGCCCACCGTACGGATCAAAGTTGATCGAGGGCGGCACGGGATTCGGGTTCGTGCCCCAGGTTTCCAGGCGGATGCCGGCCAATTCGATCGTGCCAGTGGTTTTTCCGGTCTGGAAGCGCAGAGCCCAGCTGTTGGCCGAGGCGGACTTTGCCACGAAGGTGTAGGCGTATTCAGTCCACTGTGACGTAAAGGGCTGGAGGACGAAAAGGGTCTTGGCGAAATCCCCGCCCTCGCGCTCCGAGATGACGTAGGCGGCGGAATGAGTGGAGCTGCGCGCCCAGTAGTGGAGCCGCAGGACTTGGCCGTCGACCAGCCGCGCGGGAATAGGCATGGTCAACGCGGCGGACCAGGCATCGGAGCCCGCGGTGTCCATCACGATGCGCTGTCCGGTGGAAAAGCCGCCCGGGCTGTCGGAGAACGTGGCCGCGTCCAAATGACCGGCCGCGGGAGCGTTGCTATAAAAAGTCCAACTGCCGCCCGAGATCAAATCGCTGCCCACCGGCGGTGGCACATAGGTGGTCTCCAAAAGGCGAATACCAGCGAGCTCCACCGTGCCGGTGCCGAGCGCCATGCGGAGGCTCAGCATCCAGCCGCCGGGATCGGCCTGCGCGCTGGTGAAATCGAAAACGTATTCGTGCCACGACGACGTCAAAGTCACGTCCGAACCCAAGGTGCTGTCATAAGGTGGGCCGTTTCGCTGGGCGATGACGCCGATCGGAGTGGCGGTGGCGCTGCGCGCCCACAGACGCAGTTGCAGCGACTCCCCTTGCGCCAGCGCGCCAGGAATGGTCAGAACCATGGCGGAGCCCCAAGGTGCGGCGGGATCCGCGGTTGTAATATTCACGCGGTAACCGGTGGTGAAACCGCCGGGATTGTCGGAGAAAGCGACGCCCTCGGTGAAGGTGGCGGCGCTGGGGGCATTCGAATAAAACGACCAAGGCTGGCCGGCAATCAGGTCGGTTTCCGCAAGAAGCGCGGAGGCTCGTCCGAGAAAAACGAGCACAAGGAGACAAGACAGGAAACGTTTCATGGGTGAATCTGCGGGGGAGGGAACGGACGTTGGTGCTGGCGGCCGCACCAGACCCACACATTTCACCTTGGTTCGTGAAACGTTTTTGTGTCATGTAGTGCATTTTAACTACATGCTTTTTTTCACCCTTTCGACACCATTGCCGGTCCCGCCCGGCAAGGCGTCGTTGGAGCCGAGGTCAGCGACCTAGGCTCCAATCGTTCAAAGCCAAAATCTCGAGGGAGATCCCGGCCGCTCCTGTTTTCTCGAGCTCAACTGGCCGCGCGCAATTTGATCAGCAGGTCTTTGCTTTCGACTGTGTCGCCCACCGCGACGTGAAGTTCGGTCACGACTCCGGCAGAGGGAGCGTAGACCGTGGTCTGCATCTTCATTGCTTCTACCATGAAGAGCTTGTCGCCCTTGGAAACTTTGGCCCCGACCGAGGTGGAAAGCGCCGCGATCAGCCCCGGAATGGGAGCCGCCACCTGCAGGGGATCGTTGAGGTCGGCCTTCGGACGAGCTTTGACTTTGGCCGCGATGCTCTTGTCCGCGATATACGCTTCGCGCGCCATGCCGTTCAATTCGTAGCTCAGAGCGCGGCGGCCGTCTTTGTCCGGCGTGCCGATGCTGACCAGGCGGATGATAAGGGTTTTTCCTTCTTCGATCTCGACCGAGATTTCTTCGCCTGGTTTCAAGCCGTAGAAAAAGGCAGGCGTGGGCAGCACGCTCACATCTCCCGACTCGCGCTGTTGTTTCGCGAAATCGGCGAAGACCTGCGGGTACATGAGATGTGAATACAACTCGTCATCCGTCGGCTCGTGGCGGAGCGTGGCGGCCAATTCTTTTTTCAGTTTGGCGATTTCAGCCGCGCCGTGGGCGGCCGCTTCTGCGTCCGTGAGAGGACGGACTGCCTTCGATTTGAGAGAAGCCTGGTATTTCTCCGTCGCTTCCTTGTGCTTCTTCTCGCCCAAGACCACGCGGGAAACCGCGGGCGGCCAGCCGCCTTCCGGCCAGCCCAGGCCGCCGCTCAGCATGTCGATCACGCTCTCGGGAAACGGAATCGAGCCGGGCTCAAGGTTAACCACGTCGGCGGGCTTGATCCCGCGGGAAAAGAGAAACAGCGCCATATCGCCCACCACCTTCGAGGAGGGAGTGACTTTGACAATGTCTCCAAAAAGCTGATTCACCTCAGCGTAAGTGCGGGCGATCTCCGGCCAACGCTGCGACACGCCCATCGAGGCGGCTTGCTCCTTGAGATTGGTGTATTGGCCACCCGGCATTTCGTGGAGGTACACTTCGGCTGAGCCGGTCTTGGGCGCGGTGTCGAAGGGCCGATAGAACTCGCGCACCTGTTCCCAGTAGTCGGAAAACTCATTGAGAGTTTGCAGATCGAGCTTGGTGTCGCGCGGGGTGTGCTGAAGCGCGGCGACGATCGAGTTAAGATTCGGTTGCGAGGTGCTGCCGCTCATCGAGGCGAGCGCCAGGTCGACCACGTCGACGCCCGCGTCGGTGGCGCGGAGGATCGAGGCGGCGGCAATCCCGCTCGTATCGTGAGTATGAAAGTGAATCGGCAAACCGACTTCCTCCTTCAGGGCCTTGACCAGTTTCTGGGCCGCATAGGGACGACAGAGGCCAGCCATGTCCTTGATTGCGAGCACGTGGGCGCCCATGCGCTCGAGCTCCTTGGCCAGGCGCACGTAGTACTCAAGCGAATACTTATCGCGCCGCTCATCCAGGATATCTCCAGTATAACAAAGCGCGGCTTCGCAGACCCCGTGGGTTCCCTGCACCGCCTCCATCGCCACACGAAGATTCGGCAGGTAGTTGAGCGAGTCGAAAATCCGGAAAATATCCATCCCGCTCTCGGCGGCGTGCTTCACGAAGCCGGCCACGATGTGATCCGGGTAATTGGTGTAGCCGACCGCGTTGGCGCCGCGGAAGAGCATTTGAAAACAAATGTTCGGCACGCGGGCGCGCAGCTGACGGAGGCGCTCCCACGGATCCTCGCTGAGGAAGCGCATGGCGGTGTCGAAGGTCGCTCCGCCCCACATCTCCAGCGAGTAGAGCCCGGGCACGCGGCGGGCGACCGCGCCCGCGCAGGCGAGCATGTCGTGGGTGCGGACGCGCGTGGCCATGAGCGACTGATGAGCATCGCGGAACGTCGTATCCGTGATGAGGAGACGCTTCTGCTTGAAGGTCCATTCCGCGAATTTTTTCGCGCCCAGTTCGAGCAAGAGCTGACGGGTGCCGGAGGGGGGCACGCTTTGCGGATTGAAGGCCGGAGGGATTGCGACCGGGAGAGGTTTTTCCGGGCGGTAGCCCTTGGCGTGAGGGTTTCCGTTGACCGTGACGTTGCCGAGGAAGTTGAGCAGCTTGGTCGCGCGGTCGCGCCGGGGCTTGAAGGTGAAGAGCTCCGGCGTGGTGTCGATCAGCGTGGTCGTGGCCTGGCCGGTGCGGAACTGTTCGTGTTGGAGGACGTTTTCCAGAAACGGAATGTTCGTCTTCACTCCGCGGATACGAAACTCGCTCAGCACCCGAAGCGCGCGCCGCATCGCGATGTCGTAAGTCGGACCGCTGGTGATGCTCTTCACCAGCATAGAATCGTAGAAGGGCGTGATGACTGCGCCGGCGTAGCCCATCGCGCCGTCGAGCCGCAGGCCGAAGCCGCCCGGCGAACGGTAGGCCAGGATTTTTCCATAGTCCGGCATGAACTTGTTTTCCGGATCCTCGGTCGTGATCCGGCACTGGATGGCATAGCCGTTGCGCGGCACATCGGCCTGGGCGGGCATGCCGACCTCGGGGGAATGCAGCGAATGCCCTTGGGCGATAAGAATTTGGGCTCGGACCAGATCGAGGCTGGTGATGACCTCGGTCACCGTATGCTCAACCTGGATACGCGGGTTCATCTCGATGAAGAACCACTCGTGGCGGTCGAGATCGTAGAGAAACTCGATCGTGCCCGCGTTGTCGTAGCGAATGGAGCGGGCCATCTTTGCCGCCGCTTCGCAGAGTTCTTTGACCACGTTGGGCGGCAGGCCGAAGCTCGGAGCCACCTCGATGACTTTCTGGTGACGACGCTGCACCGAGCAATCGCGCTCGTGGAGGTGAATGACATTGCCGTGCTGGTCGCCCAGGATCTGGACCTCGATGTGTTTGGCCCGCGGGATGTATTTCTCCAAAAAGACCGCGGGGTTGCCGAAGGCGCGGCCGGCTTCTCCCTGGGCCTCGTCGAGCAAAGGAACGAGGTCGGCGGCCTTGTGGACCACGCGCATCCCGCGTCCGCCACCACCGAACGCGGCTTTGATGATGAGCGGAAAACCGATCGTCTTGGCGATCTTCACTGCCTCGTCGCGATCCGAGACCGGATCCTCGGTTCCGGGCAGGACGGAGACTCCGATCTTTTTAGCCGCGGCCCGAGCCGCGGTCTTGTCGCCCATCATGTCGAGCAGCTCGGAACGCGGGCCGACAAAGATGATGCCGGCCTTTTCGCAGGCGCGGGCGAAGTCGGCATTCTCGGAAAGAAAACCATAGCCCGGGTGAATCGCATCGATGCCCTTTTCTTTGGCCACGCCGATGATGCTCTCGATATCGAGATAAGCGGCGACCGGCCCCTTGCCCTGGCCGATTTGATAGGCCTCATCGGCTTTATAGCGATGGATGCAAAAGCGGTCTTCTTGGGCGAAAACCGCCACCGTGCGAAGACCCAGCTCGGTACCCGCGCGAAAGATACGCACGGCGATTTCGCTACGGTTTGCCGCCATGATCTTCTCGATCGGGCGAAGGGACAGACCAGGGCTTTCGGAAGAGAGGGGTGACGACATGGATAGAAAATGGGTAGGGGCGCCAAAAGAATTCACGCGCTCGGGCGTCACGCAACCAAGTAAAAAGCGGGAAAGCGGGTAGGTAGGTTCGTCATCGCGGGAGAAGGCGACGGGGCCTGCGACAGATCCAGAAAATCATGAGAACGGCTCATGGGACATGACGGAATCATGATGCAGCCAACCCGAAGAAAACCCTCGGTCGCTGGCGGTCGAAAGGCGAATTCTGCCCATAAAAAACCCCCGGACGGTAACCCGTCCGGGGGCGTTATTTTCTTATTATTTCAGCGTCTTAGTCGACTTGAGATCGAGGGCTGCAATGGCGAGCATTGCGAGTACTGCGAACCAAGCCACAGCCATGGTGATGGACATTTTTTAATATCCTCCTATGGTTTAGGCCTCCTCCTTGAAGGATTCGGCGGATCCCCAATGAGTTTTTCATTGGGAAGATGGGAAAGAACGCTTCCCTACCGTACCCACCCGGCGGCAGAAAGCAAGGGGGATGAACGACTGGCCGGTTATAAGCCCCGAGGAGGTTTATAAAACGGTTGACCGTTCCAGAGTAGATGTAATTGATTGGCGAATACTCCTGCATCCGCTGATCACCCTGCACGAAGCGAGAGGCGTGCTTGTAGGTAATGGGATTACGCGGACGCGGTTCTCTATAGAACGGTTACATCCTCTTTGAGTAGAGGTAGAATTAAAAACGTTGATGCAGCTGCGGATCGCGTGTCTCTCTCGATTCTCTCATTTCCCTTCTTATGACGCGGTCTTTTTATACTCTTTTGTGTGCGACCCTTTTAACCGGGAGCGCGGTAGCGGTTCCAACGAATACTAAAGCGAAAGCCGATGACGGGGAGAAGCGGGGCGGTTTTGTTTTTTCGTTTGTTCCAAAGTCATTTCAAAAAAATCCGCAGCTGGATTTTAATGTATACACCGAAATGACCGCAGAGGGGAAAAAGCGCACCCCTCCGACCGCGGAAGCGCCCGCCTATTACGTGATCAATGTAGATCCAGCGGAGGCACGGGGTTTTGTCAGTGCCGACATTTCCAAAAACTTGCCCAAGCCCGAACAGATCGAGCGAATCGTGGCTCAGGCCTTGAAACCCAACCACTATTTCCCTGCGGAAAAAGGGAAGCCGGCCCCGACATTGGTCATGCTCGTTCACTGGGGTTCTTATTCGAGTCCCGCTTTCAACGGAGAAGAAGCAGCCAATGGAGCTGATCAGGATCAACCCGGGAAGACGGCCAAGGAACTTTTGCCTTATGTCTTGGGCAGTGAAATCAAACGGAAGGCGATTATCGAACGCGCTGCATTGATTGGGGGAAAACAATTTAGTATAGAGCTGAACGACGTGCTCAACCAAGAGGTGCACATGCGTTCGGCGGGTGATTCTTCGGACACCGCGCGAGCGGCGGGAGGCGCGACCGAGGGGTCATCTTTCATGTCCTTGCTCGAGGCGAGCAGCCCTCTGGCGCTTTTTATGTCGCGCGACTTAAAAACCGAGCGGATGGTCGAAGAGGTCTTTAGCGATAGTTATTATGTGGTCGTTTCCGCCTTGGATTTGAAGTCAGTGGCCGAACGCAAACCGATCTTACTCTGGCGGACGAAGCTCTCGCTTAACTCGATCGGCGTTTCCTTGGCTGAAACCGTGGCTCCCTTGATCAACTCGGGGACCGACTACTTCGGAAAAGAAACCGACAAGGCGGTCCTTGTCACCAAACGTATCCAACGCGGTGGGCACGTCGATATCGGAGAAGCCAAAATGCTGGAATACGTTGAGCCAGACAAAAAACCGACGACTCCAGAGTCCGCCCCGGCCACTCCTCCCGCGACGGAGAAAAAATAGGATCGAAGCGGGCGTTGTGTCACCACGAGCTGAATACAATGAGCGATCAGGCTCCAGTCAACGTGCGCGTCACGCGCCGCTTTTCCGCTTCGGCTCAGCGCGTTTTCGAGGCCTGGCTCGATCCTGAGATGATCGGGCGATGGATGTTCGGAGCCGCGCTGCGCGAGGAAAAAATCCTGCGTTTATCGATCGATGCGCGAGTGGGCGGTCAGTTTTCCTTTGTCGTGCTTCGTCAGGGCAAGGAGCTCGACCACACGGGCAAGTACCTTGAACTGATTCGTCCGAGCCGGCTGGTCTTCACTTGGGGAGTCGGGCCAGGCGACAGCAGCCAAGTCAGCGTAGACATCGTGTCGATCGGACTAGGGTGTGAACTCACGCTTCAGCACGCGTTACATCCCGACTGGGCCAACTTCGCGGCCCAGACAGAGGCCGGTTGGGCGAAAATGCTCGGGGTTTTGGCGGACTTGCTTGCCTGAGATTTCTAAACAAAGGGGCCCGGTTGACCTGATGTACTGGAGGGCCCGGCTCCGTCCGGGCTTTTACGTAACATCGGCCTGGACGGAGCCCGGCCCTCCACAATATCTATTCTGGCGAACGAACTTCACGCCTTCAGTCCTCTTAGCCGCTATCGTTTTATTATAAATACTCTAAAACGAGTGCGGAGTTTAGTTATAAAGTGCCGAGACGGTGCCCGTAGCCGCAGGCACAAAAAAGGCGCGCCGGAGAGGCGCGCCTTTTATAGAATCAAAGATTCGGAATAACTTACGCCCGGGAGGAGCGGAAGCGGCGCCGAAGGACCAGGAGACCGAGAGCCGCTACGCCGCACAAAGCATAGGTGGAAGGCTCAGGAACCGGCAGGAGTTGGCCGCGGATTTCGCCGCCGGGAAACAACGTGGAGTGCACGTTGACATAAAAAAGACCGTCGAGGAGTTGAGACGCGGCGGTCGAGGAGAGAGTGCCGGAATAAGAAACCGATCCGGAGGTCGTGCCCGCCACAAAGCCGTTGGCGAGAGTGAAGGGGATGAACACCGGCGCATTGCTCCCGATCGGTGCCGCCGCATGGATATGCGTTGCGGTCGCGGGTGCGCTCAGGCCGCTCCAGGTGTCGTTGAATACAAACCAGTCTGTGGCCAAGTCGAGAGTCGCCATGCCCCAACCGCTGGCTAGACTCATATTCGGCGGATTTTCTGAGGCGCCGGTGAGATGAGCTTCAAACATCACGAGCTGCGCCCGGGAAAACGGGGCCAGCGCAACGAGCATTGTAATTAACAGGGATAGTTTTTTCACGCGTCCTCAAGGTAGCAGCGGCCAGGCTAAAGTCTACCAGGGTTTCCCCTAACGAGCGTCCGAAAAATCAGGAATGCATGCTAAGAGAGCGACGAATATATATACACATTTCCACGCAGCCATAACGCAAACGTATAATAGCCGTATTTTCGATCCTATACCTCGGAGGAAACGCTTCCACCGTCGTCGAATTCCTCTCTGAGCGCAGCATTATGCGTAGCGCGGGGCTCGCGTAGTGGGGAGAGCGCTACCAGGAAAAACGTAACATTATTCCTTCATCTCCTTTTATCCATAGTTGGGTCGTGACTTTTTTGCCGGTGTGTTCGGCCAACGTTCCGGTCCGGATAAATGCATCAAGGGGAGTTTCGCGAAGAGGTGACGGATTGGGAATCTTCTCCACTCCCACCACAAAGGGTTCGAGTTCTACTATGCCGTGGGTTTCTTTCAATGACGCCATCGGCGTGACGCGGTCGGCATTATAATGGAGGTGAAGCTCCTCCAACGTGAGCGAATTTTCTTCCTCCTTTTGGCTCCCGTTGTCCCCGTACGGGGAACGAAATGAAAGAGCGTTGGGTGAATCAAGAATCAGCCGAATGGCTTTTCGTTGCGGAGTTGATTTAGCCGATGAGTCCCCGCGAACTGACTCCACTTCCGCGGCAAGCTGGCCCCGCAGCAGCGGTCCTGTCGCGCCGAGACTTAGCCCAACGGTCAGCACACGACCAAAGAGAGCGAGACGAGTCATAAGGCCTAGTGGGTGGAGAGGAAGGTGGGGCGCCGTCGAACCGATCACAACCTCTATCGTTAAGAGAACTCGTCCTTCCCCTCATCCGCCGTTGGTCATCCGACACGCGCAATGTGCGGCCGTCTACGCTCAAGGATTTTACTCAGGTTGGATCCGCGGATTAGTCAAAAACCTGAATCCGCCGCGCGATCCAACGGAGGCCTCCCGCAAGCTCGTTTTCAAGCAATGCGGTTTGTGCCAAGCCCTGCTTCTTAGCGGCTCCATTTATTCTTTTATAGGCTCTACCCCGAAGCCGCAGGATGAGCACTAAAATGGTTCCGGCCTTCGAAAGGACTATAAAGAGGGCGTTTACCATGGCCGGAGAAGAGGAACATATTTCCTCTACCTAAACGCATTATAGTTAAGTTGTCGTCCCTGGTGTGGTCGGTCGCTTAGCCGGTTATTAAACTGTATTATTAATAGGAAAACAGTTGCAACTTATCCTGGGGAGACGCTCCTTTCGAGGTGCGTTGCGGGATAGTTGCGCTCCTTTGCTCCCATGAAAACATGTCTCGGCTTCCTCGTTTCCGTTCGGCACGTGACTGCATCCATCGTGCTTTCGTTTGTGATTATAGCGGCTGCTTCCTCCGCACTGGCGGTGGGCGCGCCGGAAGATAATTTGGCCTTTAATCAGCCGATCATGGCTTCAAGTACGGCGGGAACCAGCCTTCCCTCCCGCGCGGTCGATTATCGCTATTCGACGAGTTGGCAAGCGGGCGCCCCGGGCGGCGATCAGTGGTTGCGGGTCGATTTAGGCGAGGCGCGGGAGATCACCGGAGCCGAACTTCGTTTTAATAATGGCTCGGTGGCGAGGGCTTATACACTGGATATCTCGGACGACGACGCCTCTTGGACCACGGTCGTGACGGCGCCCGCTGATCCAACTCAAATTCGTTATCATCCCTTTCACGTTCGCGCGCGCTATGTGCGATGGTACTTGAACACGCTTTCCACCGGTACGGCACAAGTTTCGGAATTTTGGGTTTTTGGTCCTCCGCGCACACCCCTCCTGCCTATTCCTGATGTGAGCACGCCGACCCCTCCGTATATTAATACCAGTTTTGTGAGAGGCGCGGACGTTTCTCATCTTCTCCAGAATGAATATTATGGAGCGGTGTACCATGACGTCGGCGGCGCGGCGACGGACGCGCTCCAGATCTTAAAGGACCACGGAATCAATACGGTTCGAATCAAGGTGTGGAACGATCCAGGAAATCGCGCCTTCGCTCCCGCCCGCATGCACGATCCGCTTGGTTTCAATAATGCCTATTGGGCCACGCGCCTGGCGGTGCGGGCGCGGCAAATGGGTTTTAGGATCATGATCGATTTTCACTACAGCGACACCTGGGCTGATCCAGGTAAACAATTCGTTCCTCACGAGTGGTTGGGATTGAGCGTGCCCGAGATGGCCGCGGCTTTATATGATTTCACCTCCCTTACGCTCCAGACCATGGTGGCCCACGGGGTCACGCCGGAGTGGGTCCAAATCGGCAACGAAATTCCCGGCGGGTTGTTGTGGCCCTATGGCCAGTGGTGGAATACGGATGCGGGTGGCAGTTGGGAGAATCTGGTGCTTTTCCTCAAGGCGGGCCACGATGCGGTCAAGGACGTCGATCCCTCGATCAAAGTGGTGATTCATTACGACAATTCGGGGCAGACCGCGGGCACTCAATCTTTCTATGATAATCTCGCGGCGCGCGGGGTGGACTGGGATGTCACCGGACTTTCTTATTATCCACAGTGGCATGGCGGGTTTGCCGAGATGAATGCCACCTTGTTTAACCTGGCGGCTCGCTATCATAAACCGGTCAATATTGTTGAAACCGCGCATCCCTGGACGACGCAAAATTTTGATCAAACGGGCAACTCCTTGGGCTTGCTTCCCGGCTTTCCTTACGCAGCAAGTGTCGAGGGCCAGATCGGTTTTCTCGATGAACTCGTACTGCGAATAAAGTCGGTGCCCGACGGCTTGGGCGAAGGCCTGATTTATTGGGAGCCGGAGTGGACGCCCGTCGTGGGTGCGGGCTGGGCGATCGGGGAGGGAAGCGGATGGGAAAACGCCACCCTCTTTGACCAGAACGGCTCTGTCCTGCCTTCGATCGATTTTCTCGGCAACCGAGCCCCCGTGGTCTATCCCGGCTGGCCGGCCAGTATTCAGGAGGGAGATACGTTTGATAGTTCAGGTCAGTTTGTCGATCAAGGGGTCAATACCTGGACCGCAACCGTGGACTACGACGACGGAACCGGTCCGCAGTCGCTCGCGCTGGCGAGCGATCACTCCTTTCATTTCCATCACACCTACTTCGAGTCGGGTGTCCACAGGGTCAAAATCACGGTGACGGACGACGAGCAGCGCTCGGGCGTCGGCACAACCCCGGTGTCGGTCGCAAACCTACCGCCGTGGCTTTATACGCCTTGGGCTTGGCCCCAATCCTCACGAGCAGGCGAGCCAGTGGAGTTCACCACGCTCTTCCGTGATCCCGGAATCGATGATGCGCCGTTCACCGGCACGATCAATTATGGAGACGGAACCGAAGAGGTCGCGGCCGAAGTGAACGGAAACGTCTGTATTGGCTCGCCCCATACTTATGCCCTGCCGGGAGTCTACACCGTCACGGTCAGTGTGACCGACAAAACCGGTGGCACCGGCTCCAGGTCGGTCGAGCACACGGTCATGCCCTGAGCGTATTTCTTTTCCCCAAGTGCTGTAATGCGGGTGTGCGTCCCCAGGCGCCTGACGAGCACAATATAAATCATTCCAGTCCGCTCGTGACGATTCTTCCGATCGGGCAACCACGACCATGAGATCCAAATTGGAAATCATGAATGGCTTCGCTTTGGTTTATTTTAAGTCGCCGAAGTGCGCACCATCGAAATCATCGGGTTCGTCGAGCAATTGAATCGTGGTCGAGGGACCTAGATTGACTGGATCGCCCCAGGCACGCAGGGCCCAAACGACTTTCTTATCCGGCGAAACTTCCAGCGCCTGCACGGGGGCGGTTTGGGGGTTGATTGGTCCGGACCACTGATTCACCCACGAATTGATCAGGGTGTTGCCGTTCGATAAACGGGTCGCGATCTGGATCGAATCGAAACGATACTCCGGCACGTCGGCCGAGGTGAATTCCCAGGCGGTGTCTCCTTTGGGGCTGACTTCGCGCACGATCTTGCCGCCGTTAAGCAGGGTATTGCCATTCTTTAAGCGGCTGGCGGACCAGACCGAAAACCCTGGACTGATCGACCAGACCTCTTTTCCGGTCACATCATATTCGACCACTTTTTGCATATCCATATGCGTGACCAACAAGGTGCCGGCATCGGTCAGACGCGCGTGGCGAAAATGACCGTGCGTGCCTTTGGGATTTTTGACCGGCACGGTGAATTCCAGCTCCATTTGGCCCGTGGTAATATTAGCGACGAAGACCTTGGCTGGATCTCCATTCCTGACGAATAAAACGCGGGACATTCCGATCGGCTGCGCGGTGTGGATTTCCGTCTGGGGCGGTGCGTCGTAGTGCCACAGGACCTTCTTGTCGGCGTCGATCCAAGTCACACCAAACTGGTGGGCGAAGAGAACGCTGCCGTTCGCGAGCAGGACTGCGTCGCTGATCTCTCCTTTTCCCTTCGCATGATATTCCCAGACGACCTTTCCTTTGCGCACGATAAACATATCCTGCGTCTTGGCTTCTCCCGCGTAGAAGAAGTCATGTTGCTCAAGTCCCTTGCCGGGGAGCACCGCAGGAAAGGCCGGTTTATCCGCCGACGGCGAAGCGGGGGCAACGGCCGGAGCCGTTGCCTTCGCCGGCTGGTTTTCCTCCGCCTGCACGCGGGGAGAAGCGCAGGTCAGGCCAAGCGTGAGGGAAGTGAGTGCCGAGACGACACGTTGACTGTTCTTCATCGAGAATGCGTCGCGATTATAGCTGCGCTTTATAGAGGTTGCGATCCGAAGAGCTTTTTTTGAGCGAGAGGGCGATGTAGTTAAGGACTAAATACATGGCTTTCGGCCGACGATAACGCTTGGCAAATTTATCCCTGGCCCAAGCTGCTCAGTTGAGGTCATTGACGGGCAGAAACGCGTAGTCGCGTCCATATTCCAGCATTTGTCCCACGAAGTCGGTCGGAAGCTCCACTTTCACATCGATGATTTCCTCGCCCTTTTTCACTGGCACGAGCTTGGGCTGAATGAAACCCATGTAGGGAGCAATATTGAGCGGAGCATAACGGCGATGGGTTTCGGCTAATAGAGCCTGGTCGACCTTCACGCCGTAGTTTTCGACCAGGGCTTTTCCGGCCTCGAAGTCGCCTTCCGATTTGATGCGCTGGATCTCGCGCAACAATTGGCCAAAAAGCCCGCGGAGTTTTTCATAATCGTTGATGCGAAAATAGGTTTTATTCTCGCGCGTGATCCGCTCGATGACTTTGTCCGGCTGGCCTTTTTCGAAGGCCCAGGCGGCGATCAGCTGGCGATTGCGCATGTGCGCTTCTTCGAGTTGATGCCCGGGCTGGATTCGATAAAGCTGCATCATCAGGCCCCGCATAATATAACTGTCGTACCCGGCCTTGCCCACGTCGAGCGTCGGCATCACGCCGATCTCCACCAGCTTGGGATCCAATATATAATAAAGTCCCACCAGATCGGCCCGCGCTTCTTCCAGGGTGCCGGCGTAACCTTTCAGGGTTTGATCGGGCGTCGCCACGCCAGGATTGATCTGGCCGGAAGCATGCCCGATCACTTCGTGCATATCGGTGTGAAGGTCGGCCGCGAGGGCGCCCCATTGCTTCAGGCGCTGAACGACCTCTTCATTGTATCCAAACTCTTCATTCGCGGGGCTCTTCGACTGCACGTCGTTGTAGGCGGCCACGATATTGCCGAGCGAGACCGACTTCGAGCCGTGCTGTTCGCGAATCCATTCTGCATTCGGTAAGTTGATACCGATCGGCGTGGCCGGGGCGGCGTCGCCCGCTTCGCCAATCACGGTGATCACCTTGGCCGAGATCCCGGAAACGTTCTTCTTTTTGTGGCTGTCCTGGATAGGCGAGTGGTCTTCGAACCACTGGGCTTCCTTGGAAATGGCCGCGATCCGCTTGGTCGCTTCGACATCGCGCATCGAGACCACTGACTCGTAGGAGCCACGTTTCTGCGCCGCGTCGGCGTAAACTTCGATGAAGCCGTTCACCACATCGATGGTCGACTCGGTGTCGGCCAGCCAGGCGATGCTGTATTGGTCGAAGTCCGAGATGTCTCCGGTCCGATAAAAGGTGATCAGCTTTTCCAAACTTTTCTTTTGGCGGTCGTTTTCCGCGACGGTCACGGCTTTCTCGAGCCAGCCGACGATCTGCTCGATCGCGGAACTATACATTCCGCCGATCTTCCAAGTGCGCTCGACCAGTTTCCCGTCCACCTTGGCGAGCTGGGAATTGAGCCCGTAAGACAAGCGGGAATTGCCGGAGGTTTTGGCCTTATCCGCATAATAGGATTCCACCTCGGCGGCGGTCACCCCTTGGTAGAAGTTGCTCGCCGACTCTTTGATATTATCGATCCCCGCTTCGAGGTTGACCAACTTGGCGTCGACCTTGGGGTCGAAAAGGATCGGACCGAGCGCCGCGGCGAATGCCTCAACGGTCTTGCCGCCGAGTGGAAGTTGGGCGGCGTCTGACTGCTTGAGCAAGGTGAGAAAATACTCCTTCGAGAAAGTCGGCAGCATTTTCGTGCTACCGTAGTGATGGTGAATGCCATTCGCGAAAAAGACCTGCTTGGCGTAGGTCAGAAACGCGTCCCAATCCGCGCCCGAGCGCTCGCCTTGATAACTGCGCAGAACGGCTTCGAGGGTTTTGCGGACCGCGAGATTGTGACGGTTTTTCTGATCCCAAAAAATATCCCGTCCCGAAAGGCCGGCCTGATAGAGATAATAAGCCAGTTTTTTCTGCTGGACCGACAGCTGCTCAAAGCCGGGCACTTGATAGCGCAGCACCTGGATGTCGGCGAAGCGGTCTGCTTTGTATTCAAAAGGTGCGGACGGCGCTGGGTCTTTTGCCGAAATCCCGTTTACGACGGCCACACTCCCCAGCAAGACGCATAAAAGATGAAGGTATCGCATAGGCCGCATCTTCCGTCTTTTTTTACAAATTTCCAGAGGAAACGCGGAGCGGCGACCGCCGAATCTACGCTGGCTTCGCAGGTGGGCTCGGAAAAGAGCCTCGGTTTTGGCGCATTTACCATGCTCGAAAAGATCCAAGCGCCCTTCTTAGGAGCCGAGGCGTCGAGACTGTTTCTCTGGATCTTCAGTGGTTTGAAAGGCCGCCGTACGGTAAGGCCCTCACGGAGGAGGGTCGGAAATTTTGCCCGCCGTTGTTTAGATTTACCTCCGGAGAGGCGCCGGGAATACGAGGGAATTAGGGTCTAGGTGCAGATAAATTGTGATTGTGCCGCAACCAAGGCCTGCTTGAACCACCGCGCTGACGCAGCGTTTAAGTCAGCCGTGCTTTAATCGCGGTCGCGGCGCATCGGCCTACGGTTCAGGGAAGGCGCTCAGCTCTAATGGTTGTTTAATATATAATAATATGAGAACTCGTTTATCGATAACTGCCTTGATCCTTCTGTTCGCTGCGGTAGCGCGCGGTCAGGTCTTCTATGATCTTAATTTTAATTCGCCGACCCACACGGTGGGCGCCCCGGTCACAGTCGGATCCAGTCCAGACGTGGTTTCTGCGATCGTCTTTGGCACGCCGTCTCCGGTCGCGACCTATGACCATCTGAACGATCAACCCCTGAAGATGGACCTGGTTGGCAATTCTCCGCTGTATTATTACGACCAGTTCAGGTTGCACCTGCCGGCCCCGCATGTTCCACAGCTCTGGGTCGACTTCGATTTCGACTCCGTCGGGCTGATTGGATCCCTATCGAACTTCACCGTGTTTTTTGATGCGCCCTCGGTTCAAAATGTCATTTTCCACCATGATGGCAGCATCAGTCTGTTCGGCTCGACGAGCAGTGATTTCATTTATGATACGCCGATTGGAAATTTCGAAGATCATACCGCTTACCGTTTCTCCATCGCGATCGATCAGGTTCAAGGCGTCTGGAGCGTGTTTCAAAATGGTTCGCTGATGGGTTCGCAGGCTTGGCTGCCCACCGCCGGCATCAGCAACCTGCGTTTTAGTTTTGGAACGGAAGGCGAAGTCGACGGCAGTTCGGCGGCGATTGATAACCTCACCGTATCCAGTTTTCCGATCGTTCGTCCTGTCCCAGAACCTTCGACCTACGGCATCGTGGGTGCGATCCTCCTTCTGGGCCTGGCGGCACGCCAGCGGAATCTGGCGGCCAACCGCGTGACTTAATCGATCCTCTCTATCATCCAGTCACTATTAGCTTACGGGCCGCGGCGCAATGGGCTGCCGCGGCGAGCCCAGACCGGATTGTAGTCGGAATTGTATATTAAACGGGGAAAGACCGTGTGACGGTTAGCCAGACGGTGAATCGGTCTTTCCCTCCGCAACAGCGTGGAATCCGGCAGGGGCGCGGACGGCTCGCGTGTCGTTGACGCCATGGTTGCGATCACCCGAGGAGTGGTGACAGTGCCTTTATGGCAGTCACTCTTCGTTCTCCTCGGCCCAAATCGGTGAAGTCCCAGGAGCCGATAAACCGCGTTTTCGTCGACTTCGAGAACGTGCCGACAGTCGACCTGGAGTTGATCCGAAACCAGGCGGTGGAAGTCACGCTCTTAATCGGCGAGAAACAGCGTCGGCTCGAACTCGGACTGGTCCGACAGATTCATGAACACGCGGCGAAGGTGATCTTGATCGAAGTCGGCGCCTCGGGGCGAAACGCCCTCGATCTCGTGCTTTCCTGGCATCTGGGGAGAAGCGCCGTCTTGCATCCGGCCGACCCATTTTTTCTCATCTCCAAAGATAAGGATTTCGATCCGCTGATCACTCACCTGAGGGCTCAAGGTCTGAGCGTTGAACGGCTCGGCGCGTTCTCCGCCTTGCCTTTTCTCTCCACTCGCAGACTGACCCGGAAGACCCAAGCGGAACGTTCGCCGGTTTTAGCTCCGGTGGCCGATGCAACGTCGAAATCAGTCCAGACCTCCGTCGGCGCGACCGCTTCGGTCGCCGTCGTCGATGAGCGTCTGAAGAAAATTATCGATCGTTTGCAGCACAAGACGAAGGCCCGGCCGGTGCGGCGAAAGACCCTGCTTTCCCACCTGAATGGTTTTTATGGCAACCAACTTTCCGAGCCAGAGCTGGAAGCGATCGTAGCGGCGCTGCAGCAGCGAGGCGTGGTTGCGATCGACCCGCGGGGGCGAGTGGAGTACCTCGCGGGTCAGAGCTAGCAAGGCGGGTCGCCCTTCGCGTGCAGTCTTCCTGCTTTTGCGGTCACCTCGGGGGCGCCTTGGAAAGCGCACAAACGAAAGAGTGACCCCAGGGTTTAAAATTCAAGGGAAGCGGCATTCGCTCTCGGTCACCCGCGATACTCCATCTGCTCGCAAGTTGCAGGCGGTTTGTATCTGCTTTTTAGTTACAACCCCATTTTGCCCCAAAATCAGGCGCACCTCTTCTCCAACTGAGTGTCTGGACGCCCGCCCGTTCGTTCCTCCGTCTCACGCGGAATCGTGTCCGAGTTTTCGAATTCGATTCCGATTTTATACCCTCATCCGTTCTGTGATCCCTTGGATGGGATCGATTTTCCGAAGGGAAAACTTATGTTCACCGCCAAACTATTCCGCTGCTTCAGCCTTTTTCTGTCCGCGCTCGTCCTAGCCGTGGCCGCCCTCGCGCAAACTCCCCCGGTGCGGATCATGCCGCTGGGCGACTCTATCACCGGTTCGCCGGGTTGCTGGCGGGCCTTGCTCTGGGACAGCCTGCAGAAGAGTGGAATCACCAATATCGATTTCGTCGGCACGCAGCCTCCACAGGGATGCAGTATTCCCTACGACGGCGACAGCGAAGGTCACGGTGGCGCCCTTGCCACCGGGGTGGCGGACCAGAACCAACTTCCGGTTTGGCTGGCGGCCACGCATCCCGACATCGTGATGATGCATTTCGGGACCAATGATGTCTGGAGCGGACGCACAACTCCGGTGATTCTCACCGCTTTCACCAAGCTGGTCGGGCAGATGAGGGCGAGCAACCCGAGCATGATCATCTTGGTCGCGCAAATTATCCCGGTGAATCCCAGCACCTGCGCGGATTGCGCCCAGAGAACGATCGAGCTCAATGCCGCGATTCCCGCGTGGGCTGCTTCGCTCAACACCGCTGCTTCGCCCATCATCGTGGTGGACCAGTGGACCGGCTTCAACTCGGCCACGGACACCTCCGAGGGCGTACACCCCAATGCGGCGGGCGACGTGAAGATCGCGAGCAAATGGTTTCCGGTTCTGTCCGCCCTTCTGCAGGGACAGACCCCGCCTCCCGTGCCGAACTTCACCCTCACGGCTAACCCGGCTACGACGTCCATCACCGCCGGCACGAGCGGCGTGAGCACGATCGGGATCGGCCGCACCGGCGGCTTCACCGGTTCAGTCTCCCTGAGCGCAGCCGCGCCTGCCGGTTGGTCGGCCACCTTCAGCCCAAATCCCGTCGCGGCCAACAGCAGCGTTTTGACCGTTGCGGTTCCGAGTGGCGTCGCTTCCGGAGTGTATCCGGTCACCGTCTCTGGAGTTGCGGCGGGCCTGCCGACCGGAAAGGTGACGGTCAACGTCAGTGTTTCTCAACCCCTGGTTCCTCTCTTCACCCTGTTCCCGAGCTTGGGCAACCAAACGATCAACCGCGGTAGTAGCGCGACGAATACAATCACGATCAATCGGATCAATGGATTTGCCGGGCCCGTGACGCTGAGCGCAAGCGGTTTACCCGCCGGGGTGACTGCGAGTTTCAGTCCCAATCCAGCGACTGCCTTGAGCAGTGTCCTTACGTTGAGTTCTTCCTCGACGGCTACGGTGGGCACGGCCGTAGTGACGGTGAGCGGGGTCGGCACGCCGGGCACGCAGAGCTTTCCGATTAACCTCACGGTCCTGGATCCGACCAGCACGCCCTGTGGCACACCGACGCCGATTTCCTTGCCCTTTGCGCGCGACGGCGTCGGCGACTTCTGCTTCGTCACCTCGGGCAATATCAACTTCATCAACTCCTGGAATATGCAGTTGGTGGAGATCAACGGCGTCGCCTTCACCAACAAGTGGGCCAACACCGGCAGTCTTCCTCCCCGGATCGGTGGTAACTACTACATCCACTACGTTTCGACCGTTTCTTACGGTCATTTCGAGGCCGATGGTAGTTCCGGCACCACTACGCCGCCGCCTCCTCCTCCGCCCCCGCCTCCCACCACCACGTTGACCGTCTCTCCGACCGCGCTTTCCTTTGGCTCGGCCGCGGGCAGCAGCCTAGTGACGGTTAACTCCAATGTAAACTGGACTGCTCTGGCCGACCAAACCTGGATCTCCGTGACTCCGACCGCGGGTGCCAATAACGGGACGGTCACAATCAGTGTCACGGCCAATACCGCTGCGACCGCGCGGACCGGCACGGTGACGCTCGCTGGCGGCGGACTTTCTCGCGCTGTCGGGGTGACGCAGAGTGGAGTCACGCCCCCGCCGGGCACGCCCTGCAGCACGCCGACCGCCATCGCGCTTCCTTTCAAGCAGGATGGAGCAGGCGATTTCTGTTGGTCCACCTCCGGCACGATCGGCTTTATCAATTCCTGGAATATGCAGCTGCTTGAAATCAATGGTGTGGCCTTCACCAACAAGTGGGCCAGCGCCAGCAGCCTTCCTCCGCGGATCAACGGCGCTTATTATATCCACTATGTCGCTACCGTGCCCTATGCGCACTTCGAGGCGAGCGGTTCTCCTTAACCGAGCTCGTTAGGCTCAGGAGGTGTATCCGGATAATGGATCACCTCCCTGCGTCGCATCGGGAACGTCGGGCCTATTCCGAGGATCGCTTTTGCGCCTCGAGACGAATTGAATGGTTGAGGGTAGGGCGAAGCGTCCCCGCTGAGTCGTCTCGATTCCGGTTCGGCAGGAACCCGACGCCGCCGATGTGATCGCGCGCTGATGCGTCTTTCCGGCGGACTTCGGTCCAGCAGTCGAGGCAGGTCTGCCACCGGCCGCCGAAAGGCGAGAGCGCACTTTTTCAGAAAGAGCGTGCTCTGGAAGGCAAGGTAATGTTAATCGCGAGGGACATGTTCCGGATACCTCGAGCAAAGGGTTTTGGTCTGGCTTTCCTGGTCGTGCTTTCCGCGTTGGCCGGTTGTAAGCGCGCGGATACATCCGTCGGAGATACGCCAGCCGCCAAGCGTCCGGTGGGACCGGCGGTGAGCTTTGGTCCGCAGAGCGTGCGCGCGCAGGCGGTGGGCGCTCCGGTTGAAGGGAAACCGTGGATACCGCAGGTCGCCGCGATCGATCTCGATCAAGATGGCCTGGTCGACGTCGTGGCTTGCGATGGGGTCAAGAATCAGGTCGTGTGGCTGCGGCAGGTCGCTCGTGGGCAGTTCGAAGAGCAGGTCCTCGCCAGCGACATTCCGGGACCGGTGCACGCCGAGGCGGTGGACATCGACGGAGACGGCGACCTCGACCTGCTGATCGCAAGCATGGGGGTAATTTTTCCGAACAACGACAAAATCGGAGCGATCGTCATCCTCGAAAACGACGGGCATCAGCACTTCATCAAACACGTGATCGCCGATCACGTGCCGCGCGTGACCGACGTGCGCGCGGGAGACTTCAATCACGACGGGAAACTCGACCTGGCCGTCGCACTTTTTGGATACGACCAGGGGGAAGTGCGTTGGATGGAAAATCTCGGCAATTGGGAGTTCCGCAGCCACGTCCTGCTCAATCTTTCGGGCGCGATCAATGTCTGTGTGGCGGATTTTAACGGGGACAAGACCTTGGACATCGTCTCGGTCATCTCCCAGCAGTGGGAGGAAATCGTGCTGTTCCAGAACGACGGCTCAGGCAATTTCACCAACAAGATCATCTTTGGTTCGACCAACGAAGATTACGGGAGCAGCGGGATCAGCCTGTGTGATTTGAACCGCGACGGACGCCCCGACATCCTCTACACCAATGGCGACGGCTTCGACTACGCGGAGCCGGGTTCCCGGCCGTGGCATGGGGTGCAATGGCTGGAAAACTTAGGCGGTGGCCAATTTCGTTTTCACCGCATTGGCGATCTCCCCGGAGCCTACAGTCCGGTCGGAGTCGATTTCGATCGAGACGGGTCGATGGACGTCCTCGCGGTCAGTGGTTTCAACGAATGGAAAAACCCGAAAGCGGTCTCGCTCGTGCTCTTTCACAACGACGGTAAAATGAATTTCACTGCGTTTCCGCTCGCGCGGGAGCCCACTCACCTCATGACCCTGGCGGTCGGGGACTTGGATGGGACCGGTGCGCCGGTCCTGATCACGGGCGGATTTCACGCGTATCCGCCGTATGAGCACATGAGCCGCATCACGCTGTGGCGAAAAACCCCCTGACGGTGAGACGCGGCGCTGTTTTCTGGATCGGTGGCGCACTGCTGCTGCTCGCGGCTCTGGCGGCAGTCGGGCTGTGGTATCGCCAGGATCAGGCCGTTCGCGCGACTTGGCGAGCGGCGCGGCCAACGCAGCCGGATCTCGGCGAAACGACAGAGGCGTTTCGCCACCGTATTCAGGAGGCTGAGACACGACTGGACCACTGGCCGCCGGACGTCGCGGCCCTTGGAGAGATCAGCCGGCTTTATCTGGCCAATGGGTTTCTCCACCAGGCCGAGCACGGATTGCGGGCGCTCCTGCGTTACGATCCGACCCAGGCGCATTGGCCTCATTATCTGGCCGGCGTATTGGCCAATTCCGGACAACTGGACGACGCGATTCCGCTCTGGAGAAACGTGGTCCGGCTCGCTCCGGATTACGTCCCCGCGCAGCTGAAACTTGGCGAGGCCTTGCTCAAGACCAACCAGGCCAAGGAGGCTGCGGACGTTTTCGAAGCGGTGCTCCAACGCTCGAGAAACAATCCCTACGCCTTGCTCGGTTTGGCGCGGATCGAGGTCGACGCCGGGCATTGGCCGGCCGCGCGCGAGCGCCTGGAAAAAGCGATCGCGACCGATCCGCTTTTTTCCGCCGCGCACAGCTTTCTCGCCACGGTGGCGGCACAGCTCGGCGACGCCTCGACCGCGGAGGCCGAGCGTCAGCGCGCCACGGTGCTCGGGCGTTTCAAGGAAGCGCCGGATCCGTGGGGCGATGAACTGATCGAAGTCTGTTATAACGTCTACCGCCTGCAGGTCATTGCTTCGAGCATCGCCTCGACCGGAGGAGGCCGAGAGGCGTTGCCGCCGCTGCAGCGCGCGCTGGAACTCGCGCCGGAGAACGCGCAGACGCACCGTCAACTGGGGAAATTGTATTCACAACTCCGCGACTGGCCGGCGGCGCGAAAGGAACTGGAAACGGCGGTCAACTTGCAGCCGACTGAGCCGGCGGCCTACCTGGATTTGGTCAATGTGTATCGAGCGAACAACGACCTGCCGGCCGCCTTTCGGTTGCTCCAGCAAGGTCTCGAGCGCTGCCCAAATGCGGCGGGGATCCACTACGAACTCGCCCTCGCCTTGATCGCGGACAAACGGTCGGAGGAGGCGTTGGCCCCGCTGCACAAAGCGCGCGAGCTCGATCCGGATAACTTGACCGCTTATCAACAGCTGGCCGTGACCAATTTTAAATTGGGCCGCGATGCCGACGCGGTGGAAGCCCTGCAGGCCGCGCTGGCCCGGAACCCCAATTTTGGGCCGGTTCTACTGATGATGGCCCGGTATCAAATTCAAAGTGGAGCAGCCGAGGCGGCCGAAGCATCGCTTGTCCGCGCGCGAAACGTGGGCGCGCCCGAAGCGAATCTCGAAGAGCTCGCGCAGATGTTTTACCGCCAGTTCGGACGGGCCCCTAAAGCCTGAGAAGGCGTGGAGTTGAACCGGAGAAGCCGAAGCGGGCAGGTTGAGTTGTTCTCAGGCTTTCGCCCGTTCTCGCCGCCTGCGATTCTGTATCTAAAAATCAATTACGAGCGGGCGATCAGCGTAGCCGGGTCAGCGTGGACCTCGGCTACGCCATCCGAAAAAAGCGGTCGCAAACCGATTATTACTTCGTGACCGACGAGTGGGCGGCGCTGGCTTGGGCGGGCGGTTGCTTGAAGGCAATTTGGCCGGCGAAGACCAGGATTGCGATGCTGACCACCGCGCAAATCCCAGTCACGATCCGGGCTCCCAGGGCGTTGCGCACATAGACCTTATCGCCCCCGCGTTTCGCTTCAGCGCTGGCCGCCTTGGCGTGGTGGAGCGTGCGTTCGATCAGGACAAGTTTCAGCACCAAGCCGCCGATGAGGATAAAAAACTGAGTTTGTCCCTGACCGGCAGCTTGACCCTGAAGCGATCCCAGAACCTTCGCGTCGAAGATCAGGATCGTGAGGATCTGCAGCATGGCGTAGATCGAAGCGCGTCCCGCGATCAGCTGCACTGCGCGCTCTCCCGGCGAGAGTCGGGTCGGATCGTCGACCGTGATGACTTCCTGCGAATTCGAATCAGCGGCAGTGGCATTTTCGCGGTCGTCTTTTTCCAGCGGGAAGGGCGCGCGCCATGCGGCCCAGATCGAGGGAACGGACGCGAACATCACGACGAAGAAGAAAGTCGAGAAGCCCAGCGCTTCGGCCAACGGACCGGAGATCATGTTGGTCGGCACAAGGACAAGATTCATCAGCGCGGTCGCGAAAGCGTAGTGGGTCATCGTGCTGCGTCCCGGCGCCAGCTGCTGCATCATGTAAATCATATTGCCCACCATGCCGAAGCCGTAGCCAAATTTTTCCAGGCTGACCATCGTCACAATCGTCGCGTAAGGCGCGCCGTGCCCCGCGGCCGCGATGTGGCTGAGATAAAGATAAGTGAAGTGCGGCACGTTGAGGCAGAGGGCCAGAATCCAGAGAGTGCGAGAAAGTCCGCCTCGGCCCGCGAACCATCCGCCGAGCAAACCGCCGACGATTGACGCCACCGTTCCATAGATCGCATCGATGTCGCTGACTTGACCGGCGGAGAGTCCGAGTCCGCCGTTCGCGGTCGAGGATTGGAGGAAAAGTTGCCCCTCCATCAAGATCAGCCCTTCGCCCAGGCGATAGAGAAAGACGAAAGCGATCATGCCCCAGAAGGCGCGTTTTTGGAAAAAGGTGGCCGCTGTCTCGAGAAAATCGCCCACGACCTGCTTCGCGCTTTCCGGTCGGTGAGAGATGCTGCCCGCGGGGAGAAAGAAATAATGGTAGACCGCGAGCAGAACCATCGCGATTCCGCAGACCAGCATGACGGAGGACCAGAGTTTTTGCTCCGGCCAGCCGTTGGCCACTTTCATTTTGTCGAGGGTGGAGATGAGCAGCCCGGTCGCGAGCACCTTGCCCAAAACCCAGAACGTGCCCTGGACGCCGGCGAGTTTGGCCTGGGCCGGTTTATCCATGGCCGTGAGATAAATCCCGTCGGCGCAAATGTCCTGGGTCGATGAGGCAAACGACGCGACCCAGAAGAGGGCGATGCTGACCTGAAAAAATCCCGGGACCGGGAGCGAGAGGGCGATGGCGGCGAAAATCATCGCGAGCAGCACCTCCATGGTGAGCACGAAGAATTTTTTCGTGCGGTACATGTCGAGGAAGGCGGCCCAAAACGGCTTCAAGGACCAGGCCACGCCGATGCTGCCGAGGGCCACGGTGATCTGCCCGTCGGTGTATCCGAGCGATTTATACATTCGAGCGGCGGTGCCGCCCATGATCACATTGAAGGGAATGCCCATCGCTAGGTAGAGCGTGGGAACCCAAAGAAACGGGTGTCGGGTCGGTGTAGCGGAGGTGGAACTACGCGGACTAACCGGAACGGTCGAGGCGGAGGTGTGGGTCGGGGGCATGGAAAATTAATACGAACAAACGCGGTGTGATGGACCGCGTCTGGGTATGACGACTACTCCCGGCACGAAGGCGAGGCGCGTTCGCTCTCGCACGTTAGAATCGTCGGGATTTGCGCGGGACGGTCGGGCCATCTCGCCAGAAGCCCGGAACGTAGGTCGCCGAGGGATTCTCGGGGGCGCCCCGGTGGTAGGTTTTGACCAAAATGCTCAGCTGCTCCATCGCGCGCATCCCGACCAACCGATGGTTTTGCACAATGCCGGCCACGTGTTGCGATTCTGTGGATACATCGAGCGAGGCAAAGGCCACGTCTTGGGGAATGCGGACGGAGGTGGTGGCGAGGGTGGCGCTTTCTCCCGCTCGCGGTGGAGAGATCAACTCGTGCCAGTTCGACATCACGGCGTCGACCGAGTGTTCCTTCATCCACTCGACCACCCGGGCTGCGACCGTGCCGATGTCGGCCCGGTCGAAAAGGAGAGGGGGAACGCATTCGCTCTCGGGCAACTCAGCCTGCTCGACCAGGACGCCCGAGCTGAAGTTGTCCTGCAGACGCGATTCGTCGTCGCGTGCGGTGGCCAACCCGATCCGGCGATAGCCGATCTCGCGCAGGCGACGCATGCAGAGGCGAGCGGCCTGACATTGATCGCTGGATACAACGTCGAGCTGGGGGAGGAGGTGATGCGACTCGATCTTCACCGCGCTGTAGTTGTCCCAGTCCAACTCGATCGACTGAGTCGCGGGCGTGAAGGTGGACAAGAGCACGCCGCTGATCCCGCGCGAGGAGATGATGGTGTTGAGCCGGGAGGCCGTCATCTCACGGGTGCCGAGGGGAAAGATCTCGACCGAAAGATGAAGCGTTTCGGCCACGGCCTTCACGCCCTCGTATACAAGCGGGTGATACGAACCGCCGAAGAAATAGGCCGACGCATTGGCGTCGACCACGAAGGCAATCGAGGGGGCCTGCTTGGCGGCGAGCTTGCGCAGACGATGGAAGTTGAAGGCGTCGAGCAACGGGTCGCGCACGTAGCCGATGCGACGTGCTTCCACCAGGATGCGTTCACGGGTGGCCGGAGGAATGCTCGGATGCGCCCGCAAGGCCATCGACACGGTGGTGGGATGAACGCCGGCGGCGATAGCCACGTCGTCCATCGTCGCGTAGGCCTTGACGCCCTCGGCGAGAGGGTGCTGCGAACCCGCTTTAGGACTTGGGCGCGGCCGTTTCGCCTTCTTGCCAGTAGCTTCGGACATAGGTGCGGGAAGCGAACTCGGGTACGCCGCGATCGCCGGTTTTGAGGAGGGTGGTGAGAAGAGACATCGCTTTGGCGCCGACCATCTGAAGGTTCGGGCAGACCCCAGCGAGACGGTTGGTTTTTTCCAACAAGCAGAGACAAGCGCAGGCCACGTCACCGGGGACGCTAAGGCCGGCGGACTCGAGAAGTTCGTCGATGATGTACCAGTTGCAGAGCACGGCATCGACGCGGTGTTGACGGACCCAGCGTCCGAGCAACGCGCTGACCTGCGAGGCCGTCGCGTTGTAGGGGAAAAGCAATTCGGGCACGCGATTCTCCACCGGCACGGTGGCTTGTTCGATCAAATAACCGGCGGTGTAGCGGTGCTCTGTGCCGTCTTCATCGGCGCGGCCCACGGCCAAACCGATCCGCTTGTATCCACGAGCCAACATTTGCCGAAAAGCGATGCGCACATCCTGCCGCTGATCGTTGCCCACCACCGGAGCGTGAGGCTCCATGTGCAGCGAGTTGATTTTCACCACCGCGTAATTTTCCCAGTTGAGCGACAGGGTGGCGAAACCCGGCTCGAAGGCGGCGATGATGATGCCGAGGATGCCCTTGGACTTCAAATGACGTTCGAGTCCGCGCGAATCGTAGCAGCCGTCGCTGACCGAGAGCATGTCGACGTCGTACCCGAGGATCCTCGCCTGCGCGCGAGCGCCCTCGAGAAATGCTTCCTGATGCCGATAAAGCACCGCGCCGCTCTCGAGCGAATGGTTAATCAAATACGCGATCCGCGGCGGCTCGGCCCGGACCCGCCCGTGAAGATGGAAATGGGTGAGCGCGGAAAAAACCGGATTGGGAATATAGCCCAATCGATCTGCCGCGGCGCGAATGTACTCGCGCGTGGTGGCGGGGATGCTCGGGTGACCGCGGAGAGCGAGCGAGACAGTGGTGAAGTGAACACCAGCGACCTTGGCGACGTCCTTGATTGTGACGCGGCCCTTGCGCTCGTCCTTCACGCTCGTGGGATCGGACGCGGGAGCGCCGTCGAGCAGAGTGGAACGAGAAGGCTCCGACGTTAGAATGGAGTCAGACATGGGGTGAGAGACGACGAACCATCCAAATAGTTTTTGAACACAAACGCGGGCCAGAGGGGGTAACTGCCAGCACCGTGGAGAGCGATGAAGTCGCTGAGTCGCCGAGCGTGCGACGCGCTAGGGACGAGGCAAATTTACCTAAGCTCTGACGTTAGAGTAAATGAGAAATCTTGCCGCAATTTTAAGCAAGAAAGGAGGCGGGGAAATCGGCGCGAGGATTCGCAAAAACAATGCGATAGCGTGGATCTCTTTCGCCCAGCGCGGGATGATGGAAACAATTCTCCGCCGATTAAGCGGACGAGGAAGCGATGGAGAGCGGGCCGGGTTGAAATGAGGCCGCTTCGATTATCGGAATTTGTTTACGCCCGTTTCTGGACCCGGGGCTCGTTTCAAAAGCGAGATTCGTGCCCGTACCCACGCCACGGATACGGCACGCAGAGGGCCCGGTGAGTCCTCTGCGTTTGATTTTACGGAGCAAACGAGATCAATCCTCGGCCACGGCCGACTCACTGCGGCGGATTTCTTCTTCTGCCCAAGCGACGAAGTCCTTGATCTGCCCCTCGGTCAGGCGGGCGTCGTGATGGATGATGGTATACGACTTCAACGGCATTTGGTGTTCGGATACCGCGTCGATGCAGCTTTCCAGTTTTTTGCGCACCCGTTTGCGCGAGAGCTTGCCGAACTCGGAAAAGTTGAGCGCGCGTTTTCCGTCGTCGATGTGCTTTTGGAGGAACCAGGCGGCCGGTTGAATTTGCGCGTACCAGGGATAGTGCGTCTGGTTGGAATGACAGTCGTAACAGGCAGAGGTGATGATTTGCCGAACGTGTTCCGGGGGTTGACGGTGGGCAAACAGGTCCAGATTCGTATTGTGCTGTTCTACCGAAGGCTTGGCCGGCCGGATAAACTGAATCGCGACGAACGCGACAAATACAACGGTCAGAGTTTTTCTCATCATGGCGGGGATGGGTTTAGGTGAGAAGAGGGGAGGCGAAGCGCTTCTTGGGTGGCAGAGGCGCGGTGGCAGAGGGTGGTGAATTCTAGGCGCAGCGGTCGCGCCGAGTGGGTGGCGGTAACAGACTACAAGCCGCGTTGCGGCGAAAGCGGCTCATAGTAACAAGCCGGTTACGGTAGGGGCACGTAACAGGCCGGTTACTGTTGGATTGTGGAAGAGAAAGCCCGCTCTTCTAGATTCTGTGGGCCATGCACCCTTTCCAGCGGACGTCGCTTAGCCCCCAAACGTCGATACCCGGTTGGAAAAAAGTAGCGGGAAACGTCTTCGGTCCTTCGTCTGTTGGTCGAACGGTTGTTGGTCCGTTCGGCCGGCAAAAATCTGTTGGGCGTGGAATTCCAGTCGTTTCACGCGCGCGGGTTTAAACGATCGTCGTCCAGCGCGGAGAAGTTTACCCGCTACTTTAGAATTTGTGACAATGAGTACCCCATTCCTATCCCTGAGGTTTGCCCCGCGCGGCGAAGACCGGAAGGCGCTCCGCGGCGCTTGCCGGAATCCTCTATTTTAATACAGATAAAACGAGCATGCGTATCCTGGTCATTGAAGACGAAGCTCAACTCGCGCGGCATGTGACCCGCGCCCTGATTCGGCACGGTCACATCGCGGTGGCGCAGCACGACGGCGCGGAGGGGCTGAAAACGGCCCTGACCGAACAACCGGAGCTGATCGTGCTCGATCTCAATTTGCCGACGATGGATGGCCTCGCGGTCCTCGCCGGTTTGAGGCAGGCCAATTGTTTGGCTCGCGTCCTCATCCTCACCGCTCGCGCGGAGGTGGAGCACCGGGTGAAGGGACTCAAGGCGGGTGCGGACGACTACCTCGCGAAGCCGTTTTCGATCGACGAATTGGTCGCTCGGGTCGAGGCGCTGGGACGGCGCGGAGCGACGCCCACCGCGGCCGATTTGTTGAAAGTCGCGGACCTCTCGATGGACGTGCAGCACCGCCGCGTGGCGCGAGCCGGTCAGATCATTCCGCTTTCGCCCCGCGAGTTTGATGTCCTCCAAGTTCTGATGCAGGAGCCCGGTCGGGCTTTTTCGCGGACGGAACTTTGCGAACGGGTCTGGCAACGGGATCATGAATACGACACCCGCACGGTGGAAATTTTCATCACCCGGCTGCGGCGGAAGGTGGACTCGAATTTCACCGCGCCCCTCATCCACACCATTCGTTCGGTGGGCTATGCGATTCGCGCGCCGTCATGAAAAAACCACTACAAGACGAGCTCTTCGCCGCAGACCGCCCGTTCTCCCGTACTCGTTTTTCCGCTACTCTTGGACCGGCTAAAAGTCCCCAAGGGTCCGAAGACGATGTCCGAAATCGGACCCAACTTTCACTCCGCTTCCGCATGTGTTTCCGTTCTTTTCTCCTCCTCCTGCTCTGTTTGGGCGCGCCGCTCCTGGCTCGAGCGGACGCTGTCATCGAAGGCCGAGTTTCGCTCCCGACCGCGCGCATGGCCCCGGTGATGAACAAACGCTACGAAATTGTGACGAGAGGTGGGGTCGTCGCCACCAATCCGCCCATTGCGGTGGTTTACCTTGAGGGCTCCTTTCCTCAAGCCGAGTCTCAGCCGGTGGTGCAGATGTCCCAGAAAGACATGATGTTTAGCCCTTCGCTGCTCCCGGTCCGGTTGGGAACGAAGGTCGAGTTCCCCAACTTGGACGCCGATACTTACCACAATATTTTTTCCTATTCGGCCCCGAAACGGTTCGACCTCGGTCGGTATCGAACCGACGAGAGGCCGGTGCCTTCGGAGGTCTTCGACGCGCCCGGACTCGTCACCCTGCGCTGCGACATCCATGAACACATGCGGGGCGTGATCCTGGTTTTGGATACGCCGTATTTTGTCCTGACCGATACCGCCGGGAACTTTCGGCTGACCGGGCTTCCCGCCGGGAAGTACGTATTGAAAGCCTGGATCGACAGCAAGAGAACCGTTCAGCAGCCAGTCGAGCTCAAGAGCGATACGGTGACGCAGGTGGATTTCCCGTGATTTCGGTCGAGGAAAACAAAAAAGGGGAGGTGGCGGGCTTCCGGCTCAAGCTGATCTTTGCCATGATGCTGGTGATCTTCAGCGTCGTGGCCTTGATTCTTTTTCTCGCCGAGCGACGTGCGGCCCACGAGGTGGAACGCGAGCTTCACCGGGAATTCGAGGTGCGCATCGCCGGGATGGAGCGGTTGCAGCAGATTCGTCGGGCCGCCCTGGTGGAGCGTTGTCGATCGCTCGTCCGGCGCCCCCGGATTCACGCCGCGGTCGAGGACAACGCGCTCGATCTTTTGTATCCAAGTGCCAAGGACGAGTTGCGCGATGTGATGGATCCGGCGGAGATGCCGGGGGAGGACAAATACGTCCTGCGCGCGCAGTTTTACCGCTTTCTCGATTCCCACGGAAAGGTGATCAAGGCGCCGAATCTCGCCGATGTGGGGCCGCTGACCGAGGAGGAAGAGGCCAAGCTGGCGCTTCCGTCTGGGCCGGGCACCCAGCAAGTGGGGTACATGCTGATGGAGAGCCTGGAGGGCGATCCGATGTGCGAGGTGGTGGCGATGCCGATCATTTCGACGGAGACTGGAGACAGTATTGCCTCGATTGTGGTGGGCTTCCAGATGCCAGGCGTCGGGGGGGATGATCTCGATCATGCGATTAAGCGCGGGATTTTGCTGGGAGATCAGCTCCATCTGGCGCCGTGGAATCAGCCAATTGGCCCGCAAATGGAGAAAGAGCTGGCCCGCCTGATCCTGAATTCACATCTTAAGCAGAATAGTTTTAGTATCCAAATAGACGGTACGCCTCACCTCTTATTCTTTAACTTGTTCAACCCGGGCTCACAGTATACGCCGGCCTACGGGGTCGGAATCTACCCTTTGACCGAACTGGTCGAGCGTCAGCATCGCCAGCGCTGGCAGGCCTTCGGGGCCGGCGGCATGCTTCTTTTCATCGGGCTCATCGCCAGCCATTTCATTGCCGGCAGGCTCTCCCAGCCGGTGGAAAAACTGGCGATCGATTCGGCGGAAAATTGGCGGCAACGGCAGCGGGTCGAGGCGGCGCTCGAAATGACGAGCGCGGAATTGCAACGCTCGGCCCGGTTTTCCGCTGACGCCTCGCACCAGCTGAAAACCCCGGTGACGGTGCTGCGGGCTGGTCTGGAGGAATTGATGGCTCGGCCCAATCTCTCGGCGGAGGACTGCAACGAGATTTCGGCTTTGGTCCACCAGACATATCGACTCGCCAGCGTGATCGAAGACTTGCTCCTCCTTTCGCGCATGGACGCGGGGAGACTGAAGCTGGAGTTTTCGCCCGTGAATCTTTCCCAGCTGATCGAGGGGTGGCTCGACGACCTCGCCGCTTTGCCCGACCCACACGAGCTTTCGATCGAAACCAATTTCCCCGAAAATCTCTATGTCGCGGGAGAGAAGCGCTACACCACGCTGATTTTGCAAAATCTCCTGGAAAACGCGCGAAAGTATAATCGCCGGGGCGGACGTATCCGGGTGAAGGCCTGGCCGCAGGGAGATTCGGTCTTTCTCAACATCGCCAACACCGCAGATCCGATTCCCGTGGGCGTGCGCGAGCACATTTTTGAACGTTTCCATCGCGGCCAGGTGGGAGAAAACGTCTCCGGCCATGGCCTGGGTTTGAATCTGGCCCGCGAGCTCACCCGTATCCACAAAGGTGAGCTTCGATTGGCCAGATCCGACGAAGAATGGACTGAATTTGAGGTGTGTTTTCAACGCGCCGAACCCAAACGCGCGAGCACGCTAAGCAGTGTCTCATGAAAAGGCTCGTCGCTCTCTTGCTCGGATGGACGGCGATATGTGCCGGAGCTCGCGCGCAAGAGGTGATCGACGATCTCGATCGAGCGCTGACCTTCTCCACCGCGAACGATCAGATTCGCGGCCGTCTGAGTGGGACGCTCGATCTGGAGGGTTATTATTTTCGAAATGGAGATCCGGGCTTAATCTACAGCAGCAATCAGCTGCTCTTTAATCCTCGTCTGACCTTTTTCTTCGACGGGCAGCTTGGTCCGGCCGTCTACGTTTTCGTCCAAACTCGGATCGATCGTGGCTTCGATCCCGGCGAGGAAAAGCTCGAGGTGCGTTTGGACGAATACGCCTTGCGCTATACGCCGTGGGAAGATGGCCGCTTTCAACTGCAGATCGGGAAATTTGCCACCGTCGTGGGCAATTGGGTCGAACGGCATCTTTCGTGGGACAATCCTTTCATCGGCGCGCCGCTTCCATACGAAAATGTCACGGGCATGTGGGACATCCAAGCCGCGCCGGATCTGTGGCAACTCCGGGCCTGGGCCTACCTCGACCCGATGCAGCGCGGGCAAAGCGAGCATGCCGACAAGCGGCTTCGTCTGCCGATCATTTGGGGGCCGAGCTACACCACCGGGGCCTCGGTTTCCGGTAAGTATGGCTTTTTCGAATACGCGGCCGAAGTGAAAAACGCCTCGCTTTCTTCCCGTCCGGAGCAATGGGCCCCGACGGATCGCGCCTGGGAGCAACCGACATTCAGCGGCAGAATCAGTTACCATCCCAATCCGACGTGGGAGTTTGGACTTTCCGCCAGCGAAGGTTCCTATCTGAATCACAAGGCCATCAGTCGCGTCGCGCCCCTCGACGCCTACCGTCAGATTGTGTTGGCTCAGGATTTCAGTTTCGCCTGGCACCACCTCCAGATTTGGGCCGAAGCTTTCGAGTCGCGTTTCGAAAATCCCGCGGTCGGCGATGCCGACGTCTACAGTTATTATGTGGAGGCGAAATATAAATTCACCCCCCGGTTTTTCGGCGCGATCCGTTGGAACCAGGAGTGGTACGGTCACCTCAGCGAGGGCGACGAGTTGATTTCGCAACCCTGGGGCCATGACACCTGGCGGACTGACGTCGCCGCGATCTACCGACTGACGGAGAATGCGCAGTTGAAAGCCCAATACACTTACCAGCATTCTTCCCTGGGCGAAACGGAGAATCACACGTGCGCGTTGCAGATGACGGTTCGTTTTTGAGCGCGATAGGCGAGCGCGCCTTTCCTCAAATCGATTTTGACCGGAGGGAATCACCTCCCTGCGGCGCGGTGATCAACGCGGTTCACTGGCGGGAAAATCGTTGTGTAGGGGATAAGTCACTACGCGGCCCGAGGCGTTGCCCTCACGGATATTCCCTGAAAATGTCTCCGTGGTTCGCCTGAGTCAGGGTCTTTTCCCTGGAAAGAGGCGGAGGTGTGGTCGCTGGTAACAACATCGTTACCCGAAGCCTCTTTTGTCCGAAGTCTCCCGCGATAACACGTGCTGGAGCACCAACTACCCGTGGTGGATCTCTCCCACCCTGGCGGAGAAACGAATGACTGCCCCTATGATCCTTACTTTTCACCCTACTGCTCTGCCGCGTCCTTCTCCTCGAGGAGGCGCGTTGGACTTTTGTGTGTCGTCTTTTCTTTTTAACGGGAGGACCTCGCCATGAGGTTCCTTTTTGCGACCGCTCGTCGGCGCGCCGCCTGCACGCTGGCCGCTGCTTCCTGGTTCCTCCTGCTGGTCTCTTGTGTCGTTTCGGACCGCACGTTGATCGCGCCGCCCGCCATCGCGGGTTCCACGTTTGTTGGCAGCAAGGAGTGCGCGCAGTGCCACTCGAACATCACGAGTAATTTTCACGACGCGACTCACGCCCGCCTGATTGATCGAGCGGCTGGAGGCATGAACATCGGCTGTGAGTCGTGCCACGGGCCCGCGAGCGCGCACGTGGAGAGCGGAGGCAAGCCCGGCACAATTGTGAATCCGCAGCGTTCTCCCGAAGCGTGTTTTCAATGTCATGCCGACAAGCGCGGTGAGTTCAGTCTGCCCCATAGCCACCCTGTTCTCGCCGGAAAAGTGTCCTGCTCCGATTGTCACGAGTCCCACCGCGGCGACGAAGTGAAGGGCGGAGGCACGCAGTTGGCCGCGATGAACGAGACCTGTTTTAAGTGTCACGTCGCGCAGAAAGGCCCGTTTGTTTTCGAACACGAAGCGGTCCGCGAAGGCTGTGTCACTTGCCACAACCCCCACGGTACGGTGAATGAGAAAATGCTGAAAGCGCGCAACCAAGCGCTCTGCTTGCAGTGTCACTTTCAGCAGCAGACTCCCGCCGGCCAGCTTTTAATCGGTGGGACGGATCACCGGGCCTTTATCGCCCGCGGCACCTGTTGGACCGCCGGATGCCATGAAGCCGTTCATGGTTCGCACGCCAATTCTTCGCTTCGGTTCTAGAACCCTTTCCCGCGACCCCCATGAATCGAAATCGTCTTCACCTCCTTCTCGCGGCCTTCGTTCCCCTGACCGTCGTGTTCGCCCAGGACCCCGCGCCGGTCGAAACCAAAAAGCCTCCGGCGATCGAGGGCACCATCGCGGTCTCCGCCGGCTCGGCCTTCGTCAACGGGGACCCCGGAGCTTTTCAGGAACGTCTCCAACGGCCGGCTAAAACTATTTTTGGTGGGCTGGAGGATCTTCACTATCGTCGCGACACGAGCGAAACGACCTTGGTTGTGAGTGGACACGCCTTGGCCGGGGAAGGGGACTACGGGCTGACCGGACATTGGGCGCGCAACGAACACGTGTATGTGGATCTTGGTTACAACCAGTTTCGCACCTTTTACGACGGCTCCGGCGGCTATTTTCCCCCCTCGGGGGCGTTTGTCCCGCTCTACGACGATCGTCTGCACATCGACCGTGGGCATCTCTGGCTGGAAGTGGGCCTCACGCCCGAAGACATGCCTCATTTTGTCCTTCGCTACGAGCGGCTGACTCGCTCGGGCACGAAGCCCTCGACCGAACTCGGCGAAACCAATCTCACCGGTGGGGCCGGATCAAAATCGATCGTGCCCAGCTTTATCGACGTGGACGAAACTCACCACATCATCACCTTCGATGCCGGACGAGAGACCCCGCGCTATCAGTGGGAAGCGGGCGTCCGTTACGAGCACACCGAAATCGATAATACCCGGCAGAACCGCCGTCGCCCAAACGAGGCGGCCAGCCGAGCCGTCAGCTCCAAGGATTCAACCGACCTGGATCTTTTCAGCGCTCACGCGTTTGCCGAGCGGCGCTTCGGAAAAAAGTTCACTGTTTCCGCCGGGGGACTGGCCGCGACGCTCGACACCAACCTCTCCGGCAGTCGGATTTATGGCAACGATTACGATCCAGTTTTCGATCCTCTCTTCACCCGTCGGCAGCCGTTTGATCTCGGCTTCTTCAACCTCCGCGGCGGTTCTCAACTGAAACAGTACGTCGGCAACTTGAATGCCGTGTATCAGGCTTCTCGTTACTGGACGATCCGTCCGTCCGTCCGTTACGAACATCTCCAGCTCGACAACCTGTCGACCTTCATCGCCACGACCGTGCTGCCCGGCAACGCGCCGACCGCCCTGCAGTCCACCGCCAGCCAGACGCAGAAACAGGAAAATCGTTTCACCGAGGTGCTCGAGTTGCGTTACACCGGCCACGCCTCCTGGATCTTTAACGGTCGCGCAGAATGGAGTCAGACGGCGGGGGATCTGAACGAATTTCAATTCGATCAGGTCACCACCGCGACTTTGATCGACCGGGCCACGCACTATCGGCGGCGCGCTCAGAAGTATTCGCTCGGCGCGATCTGGTATGCCCGACCGAAGCTGTCGTTCTCCGCTGAATACTACTATCGCCTGCGATTGAACGACTATCGGTCCAGTCGAGATTCAACCCCTGCCGGCCCGCTTTCGCTCGATCGGTATCCGGCTTTCATTACCGACCAAGATTTTGCGACGCATGATTTCAATGTGCGCGCGACGTGGCGGCCCTTGAGCAACGTCAGCCTGGTCTCTCGCTACGATTTCCAGCTTTCGACCGTGCGCAGCGGCTTCGTGGCTATTCCACAAATCGAGAGCTCCCGAGCCAAAGTGCATATTGTCAGTCAGAGCGTCACCTGGTCGCCGCTGACCAATCTCTATATCGTCGGCGCCGCCAACCTGACTTATGATCAGATGGCCACGCCCGCCGCCGCGTACGTGCGGAACGCGGACAACAACTACTTCAACGCCTCGATCAACGCCGGTTACGCGTTGGGCAAATCGACCGATCTCTACGTCGATCTGACCCATTACCGCGCCCGCGACTTCAGCGACAACTCGGCGATTTCCCTTCCCTACGGCGCGGATCAGCGAATCCAAACCGCCTCCATGACCTGTGTCTTTCGCCAGACCCCAAATACGATTTATACGCTGAAGTACACCTACGCCACGAACCAGGATCACACCTCGGGGGACCACAACGACTTCACTGCGCACATTGTGTACGCAAAAGCCCAATACCGTTTCTAATCGGAAAACCAACCTATGATGCCAAAGCCCCCACATCTGTACCTGCTGGTTTTAATCCTCCTCGCCTCGATCTCGCCGGTCGCTAGGGCCGCCGATGCCAAGGCCAATTGGACGAAGTATTGCACCCGTTGCCACGGCGACGATGGCGTCGGTGACACCAAGCAGGGACGAAAACTGCACATCAAAAATCTGACCTCCGCTGGAGTGCAAAGTCGCCTGACCGAAAATCGGATTTTAGAGTCCCTGACCGACGGCGTACAGTCGGACGAAGGCGAAGAGAAGATGCCGTCCTTCAAGGAGAAACTGACGGAAGCGGAGCGAAACGATTTGGTGGCCTACGTCCGCACGCTGAAGGGAAAGCAGTAAGCGAAAAGCCAATACGGCGGACGGCGGTCCGCCGGCCAAGAAAGGCCTCTAGTTTTGTCCTTTGAGCGAGTCGCTCAGGGTCAAGGCTGGCTCGGGGCGGTCTGGCCGCACCAGCTGCAGGATGCCGTCGAACGGAATGCGCAGCCAAGCCGGCCGGTTGTTCAATTCGTATCCAATTTCGTAGACCGCTTTGTCCACCAGGTAAGCGTCAAAAAGGATCTTGAGTTCGTCCGGCTCAGTCGGGAGCAGTTTCACCCCGCCCAAGGTTTTTAAATAAGCCTTCAAGTAGGTGGCGCTGACCCACTGGTACCAGTAGGTCGCCCAACTGGACACCCGGCTGCGGTTCTCCTGACTGACCAAGCCGCGGTCGAGGTATTGATTCAACGCCGTGTAGGCCGCGTAGTGGAACGATCGCAGCATGCCCGCGACATCGCTGACCGGGGAACGTTTCAAGCGGCGGGCGCTCAACGCCCGCGCTGGCTCGCCTTCGAAATCCAGGATAATGAAATCTTTCCCGGTGTAGAGCACCTGACCGAGGTGATAGTCGCCGTGACAACGAATGCGCAGCGCATCGATTCGCGTTTCGTAGACATCCCGATAAAGCGCAATGATGTCGTCCTGCAGCGCGAGCACCCGTTCAGCGTCTTGTTTCAATCCGGGCGGCAGGGTCTTCGCTTTTTGGCCGAGGAGTTGAAAATTCTCCATCACCAGATTCCGCATCGATTGATAAAGCGAGCGCTGGTAGTGCGGAGTGAAGGGCTCGGGCGCGAAATCTTTTTCCTCGCCCGCGGCCAAGGCGAGGTGCAGCTCGGCTGTCCTGACTCCGAGGATACGCGCCGACTCCAGGTAGGTCCCGATTGCTTCCACCGCTCGATCCGTCGGCTCCTGCTCCGCCAGTTCGAGCGGACTTTGAGCCGAGAGGTCGAGCGCGCGATCTTCCGCGATGAAGAGCAAAACTCGCTCGTAGAACCGTCCCAGCGCATCGAGGGTGTGAGCCCACGCGTCCTTCGCTTCCGGGACGAAGCCGCTCAGAATGCCGAGATTGCGAACCTCTCCGTGCGAACGGTACTCCAGCGCCCCTCCGAGCGGGGCGATATTGGGAAATTGGCGATCGGTGAGGTACCGGCCGATCTCGACGTCGGGGTTGATGCCCACCTCCGGCCGGCGAAAAAGTTTAAAGATAAATCGGTCCCCGTAAATGATGGCGGTGTTGCTCTGCTCCGCCTTGGACGGCACGGGCTCGACATTGGCCTGAGCATTGCCTCGAAGGCCGGGGAAGGCGTGGGTCGGAAGCGTCACCAAGTCCCCGTGGACGCCGTGTAGTTTTTTTCCACTACCGATCATTTCAAGCAGGGCTTGCGCGAAGGCCTTGCTTGCACTGGCATCGATCAGAAGACCTTCCTCGCCGCTCGCGGTGCGAGCGCGCGCGATCACCGCCTGCGGATAGTCGCGCAAGACCGCCTCCACTTGGGCGGGAGAACGGAAAGCGACGGGCAAGACGTACCATTCCGGATCGCCTTGGGCGTATTCAACATTCAATAACACCACGTAGGCCCGGCCCTCGGACGTCTCGAGCGGAATCGCCTCGGTCAGAGCGATTCCGCGCAGCTCCTTCGCTTTTCCGCCAAACCAGCGACGCTGTTGGAGGAAAGCGGGCAAGGGCTGGACCAATTTGGAATGGGCCAGGTCCGCGAAGACCGTTTCCCAACTTTGGCCCACCGAGATGAGGGGGATATCCTCCCGTGTTTGCGGCAAATGGGCCGTCTCGGTGTGCGTTCCCACCGGTTCAAGTGAGAACCAATAAAACGCGTGCGGGTTTATCGTGAGTTTGTAGGGCTCCGCCGTGATGCTGGGGAACGGGGTGCTGCCAAAAATTTCAACTGGCACGAGGCCCTGGTAGACGGACAAATCGACTTCGAAGGGTTGAGCGTAACGCGAGAGGTTCGCCACGACGAGAATGCGTTCGTTCTCGTGCTGGCGAATGAAGGCGAGGACTTTTCGGTTATCCGGCTGGAGAAACTTCAACGTTCCCTGGCCCAGCGCCGCCCAGCGCTGACGCAGGGCGAGGATCCGCTTGGTCCACCAGAGAAGCGAACTCGAGTTGCGCTGCTGCGCTTCCACGTTGACCGCCTCGTAGTGGTATTCTGGATCGAGAATAATCGGCAGGTACAGGCTCTGGGGATTTGCCCGGGAAAAGCCGGCGTTTTTATCCGAACTCCAGTGCATCGGCGTGCGCACGCCGTTGCGGTCTCCGAGGTAGATGTTGTCGCCCATGCCGATCTCATCTCCGTAATAAAT